>Ga0099364_10000634_pt1 | contig 60068 bp, 61 predicted proteins | sample TergutTh196P3_FD_73070 | JGI IMG/M metagenome (GOLD analysis project Ga0099364, IMG submission 73070) | Microcerotermes parvus P3 segment gut microbial communities from Pointe-Noire, Republic of the Congo - Th196 P3 | ecosystem: Host-associated > Arthropoda: Insects > Digestive system > Gut ... | reverse complement strand
TCTTGCGACAGTGTCGCAAGAATCTATATGTCTATCAACAAATATCATTAAAAATTTGCCTATGACCATAAAATTTTCCTATATTAGTAGTATGAAAAGCAATAAAACCGGCAAGATTGATCTGGATGTCAAAGAGATAGATGCTCAAATCCGGGAGAATATTAACAGGATGGGTTTCTCCAAATTGGAGACCGGACTTGAATTGGCAAAAATCAAGGTTGATAAAAATTATAAGAAACTGGGTTATGCCAGTATGGATGCCTATGTCCGGAAACTTGCTATGGATAAGGGTAAGTCAAATAGCAGAATATATTCCTGGTTGTATATGGGAGTAGCATATCAAAACCATAAAGATGATCTTGAGCAAATTGGATTTAAGGAATCTCATGGGGCATCCAAATTAATCATGTTAAAGAAAGTTTTAAAGAATCATGAAAAAAGTGAAGTAATGAAGAATATTATCTCCATGACTGTCCAGGATTTTAAACTCCTTGCCAATGGGAATAAAAAGCAGAGAATTCACAGGTTGTCGCAAGGAAAAAGAAAAAACGATGATAACAAAGGAAAGATTTTTATGGGAGATGATCTTGCCGTAATTATTAATCCAAAAATTAAAGGGCTGCCCTTTGATTATTTGGTAAGGGTAAATGAACTTGCAGCCGAGGCAATATATAAAGGGGAGAAAATTTTTTACCTTAGTGTAAAGGACATGGATGAATATGAACATTTTGAAGGAGAGTTTATAAGGCTTATAGATAGATTAAGAAAAAAACATATCCATAAAAAAGGCTGAGATTTCTAAGAGAATATTTCATGAGTTTGCAAATGTCTGTAAGCTTTTTCTTAGTGCTTACAGATATCTGAAAGGTTTTTCCTGGAATTTGTAGATATCTGAAAAGTTTTATTTGAAGTTTACAGATGTCTGTAAGCTTTCATTTTGAGTTTACAGATATCTGAAAGTTTTTCCTAAAAATTTACAGATGTCTGAAAAATCTTTAAAAAAGCAATCCTGGAATAGTCAAAACTAAAATCATGATTTATTATTCCGGTTAAGGATGGCAGTTTGGATTACATAGATATTTTGCAAGAAATCTTGCGGTATATTGATAAAAATATCAGGGAAAAATTGAGTGTGGAAATATTAGCCGAGAGGGCAGGTTTTTCTCCCTATCATTTTTGCCGGGTTTTTCAATGGGGTGTTGGCTATTCAATTATGGAATATGTCAGGAAAAGGCGGCTGGCCTTTACTGCTGCTGATCTTGGTTCCGGGAAATTGATTATAGACATTGCATTCGATTACGGCTATGAAACGCATACTGGATTTACAAAAGCTTTTCGAAATCATTTTGGCTGTACTCCAGAAGCTTACCGTAAACAAAGCTCCAATGAGATTCCGAAATTGCCTATTCTAAGCCAGACCAAAATGTATGTTGATGGAGGAATTGTAATGGAACCTAAAATTACCAAAAGGCCTGCAGTAAAAATTGCAGGTTTCCTTATTAAGACAAAAACAGAAAATGGAGAGAATTTAATTAAGATTCCGGAATTCTGGCAGGAGTGTATGGATGACGGAACTTTGAAAAAATTACACAATGAACCCTTTGCAAAAAATCATTATGAATATGGTGCCTGTTTTCCGGAGAATCCGGAAAATGGTGAGTTTGAATATATTATTGGAATTGAAATTAATGAGATGATGGATGTTCCCAAAGAGTACCATGTGTGTAGTATACCGGAAGCTACATATGCGGTTTTCAGTTCTCCTCCTGCCGATGATGCAAGTTTTGCTGCTTCCATTCAGGGAACATGGAAGTATATTTTTTCTGAATGGTTTCCGGATTCCGGTTATGAATTTATGGAAAACGGAGTAGATTTTGAACTTTACGATGAACGCAGTAAGAGTGAAACGGGAAAGGTGATGGATGTTTTTGTTCCTGTTATGAAAGTTTCTAAAAAGTGTGAATAATTAAAAGGTAAGATTGGAGATTTAAATATATGAAAAACCTTATTAATTGGAAATTATTTTTTATTTTACTTTTTTCGTGTGTTGTTGCCTCATTGCTTGTATTGCCTTATGCGTTGGAGCTTGCTTCAAGCGAAAATGAAATAACAGTTATTGGCTTACTTCTTGCAGCCGTACAAAATCTTATTTTATTTGCAATAATAATATTTTTTGGACTGCTTTTATCCAAACAGATTGGGATGGGACTGCCAATATTGCAGGGAGCCTTGGAAGGAAAAAATCAAGTAAAAGAGTTTAAATCAATAATAAAGCCTTCTGTTTTTTGGGGCCTTTTGGCTGGTGTATTAATAATAATTTTTAGTCTGCCGTTCGACTTTTTGATTCCTGAATTAAGTTCATCAGAAGCAGCTCCTGCAGTTTGGAAAGGATTTCTTGCATCATTTTATGGCGGCATTGCCGAGGAAGTAGTTTTAAGATTATTCGTGGTTTCTTTAATTGTGTGGATTGCATTTAAGATTATTAAGACGGCAGATGGAGCCCCTGCGAATTTTGGAATATGGACAGCTATTATTTTATCAGCTATTTTATTTGGTATAGGGCATTTGCCGGCAACGGCACAAATAGTTCCTTTAACCGGATTAGTTGTAGTGCGTGCTATTTTATTGAACGGTATTGGTGGTATAATATTCGGAAGGCTTTATTGGAAAAAAGGCCTGGAGTCTGCAATAATAGCACATTTTTCAGCGGATATTGTACTTCATGTCATTACACCAGCTATTATTTTTATTTTTGGAGTTATACTATGATTAATGAATTAAAAGAAAGAGATGGAATTTCTGAAAATGTAAAATTGAATCGTATCTATCTGCAATTCAATGAACTTTTGAAACTATTGAAAGAAAGAGAATTGCCGCTTCAAATAACCGATACTATTAATAAGGATATTGAAGAATTAAATTCATCATCCCTTGTTGATAAAGATTTAAGAAAATTCTTTAAAAAGAAGCAGACCAAAATTCTTAACCTACTTGAAAAGGATCTAAAAATTGTACCTAAAGATCATTATAAAACAATGTGGTCTGCACTTGGATCTTCTGTCTTCGGCTTTCCTTTGGGAATGGCAATTTCATCAGCCTTTACAGACAATAGGGCTTTTTTGGCGGTGGGCATAGCAATTGGTATGGTTATTGGTATGGTAATAGGGACTAGTATGGATAAAAAAGCTCTTAAAGAAGGAAGACAATTAAATATTAATATCAAGTATTGATATTAAATTGCCAGCCTTCTTTGTTTTGGAGAGATCATTAATCATGGTCTCTGGAATTCCGATGTTCTTGTTAGGCATAAAAAGATATGGGAGTAAAAATTATTTATATGTTATTTAACGAAATACATTATCGTACAGAAAAAGATAAGATCAATCTTCAAAACGGAAAAGAAATTTTAAGGCTTGCAGTAAGAGCTGTTGTTTTTGATGGCAGCAAACTCCTGATGGCTCATCTTGGAAAAACCGATGAATACAAATTCCCCGGCGGCGGCAGAAAGGAAAATGAAACAGCCGAAGAGGCATTAAAAAGAGAGGTTATGGAAGAAGTTGGGTATAAGGTAATAAAGATTAAAGAAAAAATAGGAGTTATTACAGAGTATGATACAGCCACAGAAGGGGAAGGGTATTACTTTAAAATGATTTCCGAGTATTATGCTGCCGATGTTGAAAATTTTCAGTTTGAGCAAAATCTTGAACCGGATGAAGAAGAACTTTTATTTAAACCCTGCTGGGTGGATATTAAAGATGCATACAAAAAAAATATTGTCAGCATAAAAGAAAATCCTGATAAAACTCCCGGAATAAACAGGGAAACCATAGCACTGGGGAAAATTATTTAGGACATGGGCAGCTGATTGGCGGTGGGTAGCCTATCATATAGGACATGTCTTCTGGTTGGTCTGTGCTTTCAATCGAATGGAGTCTATTTATTTCTTCCCATTTATCCATGGTGAAAGGATGATGCCAACAATACCAATTAAAGAAAAAAAGGCCATAAAACCGAAAATTGCGTAAAATGAATAATCCATCTAATCCTCAATATATACTATATTTCTATTGAAAGTAAATAGGTAATGTGGAAGATATGTTCCCCTGATTTGCAGCTTGCAATCTGATAATGCAGAAGGTTTTGTTCTCAAGAATCGTAGGCTACAATGAGGGAGTTCGCCCAATCTTCGATTGGGTGAAGCCCCCGGAGTAGCCTACATTACTAGATATACCTTCTGCTTTTATTTAATTGACGGTATTTTTAATTTATGTTAGTATACCTCATATACTAAAGGAGAAACAAATGACAGCAGCAAAAATTTCCATAACCTTATTTTACGGAACGGGCTGTTAAGAAACTAAAAATCATTAAATAATTTCCTCTGCCCGTTTAATTCCCAAAATTTTCCACGGAGGAAATATGTCCGGATTTTTTCGATTAAAAAAATTTCTTTCTTTCTATAAACCATATAAATTCATTTTTACAACAGTACTTTTTTGTGCGGCTCTTAGTTCCCTTGCTGCCCTGGCTTTCCCCCTGTGCATACGTTATATAACAACGGAGGTTCTTGCATACGGAATGGATGAAGCCATGCCCCTTATTTTTAATACCTTGTTTGTAATGCTGGCACTTGTTCTGGTTCAAAGCATTTCCGGTATATTTTACGATTACAAGGGACATGAAGTAGGTGCCAGGATGGAAAGGGATATGAGGAATGAACTTTTTAACCATATTCAAAAGCTGCCTGTCCGGTTTTTTGACGGGGAGAAAACGGGTTCCCTGATGTCCAGAATTACAAATGATCTCCTTAATATTGCAGAGTTTTGTCATCATGGGCCGGAGAATACCTTTATGTTTCTTGCGAGTTTTATTGGATCATTCATAATACTTTTTAACATAAATGCAGGATTAACCCTTGTTATTTTTGCACTTTTGCCGCTAATGATTGTTTACACAGTTTTTTTCCAGAGCAGATTAAGGTGTGCCTATGGGCAGAACAGGGAAAAAATAGGAGAACTCAATGCCGATCTGGAAGATACTCTTTCGGGAATAAGGGTTGTAAAATCTTTTACAAACGAAGATTTTGAGTATAAAAAATTTAAGAATGCAAATGAAAATTTTTTGAAGGGCAGGGTGAATATTTATAAAAACGAATCTCTTTATTATTCTGTTATGGATTTTTTCTTTATCCCTCTTATAAGTGCCGCCGTTGTTTGTGCAGGCGCAATCTTCATTTCACGTTCTGTTATTTCCGCTCCGGATTTAATTGTTTTTCTGTTATATATCGGTTACCTTACGTCTCCGCTTTCCAGAATTGCACAATGGGTTGGTCTTTATCAGGATGCATTGGCAGGTTTTGGCCGCTTTATGGAAGTAATGGATATGAAGGCAGAAAAGATAGCGGCTGATATTTCAGGCGGCAAAACAAGTTCCAGGTTCATGGGTCATGTCAAATTTGAAAATGTATCTTTCAGGTATGGAGAAGAGCTGGACAGTGTTTTTGAAAATATTTCTCTTGATATTGAAGCCGGTACTTCCATTGCCTTTGTAGGATCTTCAGGTGCAGGAAAAACAACCCTGCTTTCACTTATTCCGGGTTTTTATGAAATTAGCTCAGGGGATATTTTTATTGATGGTATTAATATCAAGGATATTGATCTTCTTAATCTTAGAAAAAATATTGGAGTTGTTTCACAGGATGTATACTTATTTAATGGAACAGTGGGAGAAAACATAGTTTATGGAAGGCCGGATGCCAATAAAGAAGAAATAATCCATGCCGCCAGGATGGCAAAGGCTCATGAATTTATAATGGAGCTTCCTGCAGGATATGAAACAGAAATTGGCCAAAGGGGTATACGCCTTTCCGGCGGACAGAGACAGAGACTCTCCATTGCCAGAGCCTTTTTAAAGAATCCTCCCATATTGATTTTAGATGAGGCTACAAGTTCACTTGACTACGAAAACGAGAGAGCCATACATGAGAGTATTGATCTTTTCATGAAGGACAGAACGGTTTTGATTATTGCGCATAGACAATCTACGCTGGATAAAGCAGACAGGGTTATTTCCCTGTCGGAAAAAAACATAGAAGAGGGTCTTGTTTGATGAAAGTCTGGTCAGGAAGTAAGAAGACCGGCAGCAAGGGCCGGAACGGTCAGGAAGGTGCCTATTACTCCTCCAAGCTGGGTAAAAAAGAAGACCAGCAAAGCTCTTGTAATACGGTTACGGTAAAAACCTTTAAGGCTGCCTACATCGTCAATAATATTCTGGGCATCTGTTACCCGGGGTTTGTGCATCAAGACCTGTACAAGGCCGGAGAACATTCCTACGCCCAAAAATGGAGTAACGGTTGTTATTGGTGCTGCAATAAATGCGGTTATTATGGAAAATGGATGCCCGAGTGCAATTATTGTTCCGAGTGCCGCCAGAGAGCCGTTCCAGAAAATCCATATTCTTAACATGGATAAACTCATCTCCGATCCGTGTCTTATAAAGCCATAACAAATTAGAGCCAGAATTGCTGCCGGTATAAGAAAGGGAATGATCCTTGAGATTATCCCTCTGGAAGGAATCTTTTCCAGTTCGCTGACATCGGAGAGGCAGTTATGCGAAATTTCTCCGGTGCCGGATTTTGCTGCAACTGATTTTGCTGCAGACGATTCAGGAATGGCCGGTTTAGGCTCAGCCATAACCGGCTTGTCTCCGGCGGCGGCTATTTTTTCAAGATGCTCCCTTATTCCCTGCATATGTCCTGCACCCACAACGGCAACAATGCGTTTTGGGGAAGCTGCTTCCTTTTTTTGCAGGTTTTCTGCGTTAGTCCAAATCTTCGAAGCAAGGTATTTATCCCTTTCGTCAATCAGGGTTTCCTTTACCTCCGGCAGATAGGAGGCAAGTTCTGCCATCATCCCGTCAAGTTCGCTTCTTTTTTTCAGATCTTCAATTTCCTGGCTGCTCAGTTTTTCGTTGCTGAAGGCACTGGTTAGAAGTGCAGCCAAAAGTTTGCTTCTGTTCCATAGGCCGCAATTTGCCCAGGCTCTTCTAAGGGTTATTTGAACTTCCCTGTCGCAGAGGGCATATGGAATATTAAGCTCCCCTGCAAGATCCAGGGCTGCTTTCATTTCGTCCCCGGGTTTTATTCCCAGTTCTGCTCCCATGCGTCTCTGGAAGCCCGAAAGAACCAGGTTTGCCATCAGGAGGAAGCCCTTGCCTTCCCGGAAGATCTTTATCATGTCCAGCTTTTCCCATTTTTCCTTGCTGGTTATGGATTCATAACGGGTTTGATCGAGTTCTACACAGATAAGATCAGGCCGCTCTTCCCTGATAATTTCGTTTACTTCGTTAATGCTTTCCTGTGAGACATGAGCCGTGCCTATGAGGATGATTTCCATGTTTTTTAAATTAATGCTCATTCTTGTGTCGTTCATGGATGCTCCGTCTAGTTGGGAATTAAATTTCTGCTTCTAAGAACCCACTCAATATAACGCCATTCCGGAATTGCCCTAACCCTTGTGTCCATTTCGTATACCATAAGGTAATACCTGTTTGCAAGATTTACGGCATTTCTTATTTCGTAATATTGAGCCATATAAAAAAGCATTCGGGCTTTCAGTACCGGATTGGTTTCCCTGTCCAGCCTCGCTGCCATGTCGGTTTCTCCTGCATGGCTCATTGCGGTTAGATCGTAAAATAGACGGAACATGAACCATGCAAGGCTTTCCCTTTCCACCCTGGTATTTACCTGTGCAATAAACTGTCTTGGACCGGCTCTGTCTACCCGTATCCAGGAGATTGCTGCAAGGAGTGCAAAGAAATGATCGTCTGGGGCTCTTCTATAAGCTTCCATAAAGGCATCTCTTGCTTCTTCCCATCTTTCGTGCCTCATTAAATGAATTCCAAGTCCCTCAAAAGCGTAAAAATAATCCGGTCTTAAAACCGAGACTATCGCATAATCTTCCATGGCTCCGTCAAAGTCGCCGAACTCGTCTTTTAAAGCAGAAGTATATATGTATGCCTGGGATTCTCCAGGGTTAATTTGTATTGCCCTTTCGAATTCCTCCAGAGCCTGTCTTCTCCTGTTCATTTCCAGAAGAAGGGTTCCCCTGTCTATTGCTACCCAGTAATTGTTAGGCGCAAGTTCTGCCGCAAGGTCAAGATCGTCAAGTGCATTAATGAGGAAACTGCCGTTCCTGTAAAGACGTGCCCTCTCCACCCGGGCTTCCGCAGATTGCGGGTAAAGTTCCACTGCACGGTTTAAAAATAACTCTGCTTCCTCATAATCGCGGGAAAGCCGGAAATATTGACCAAGCCCTATGAGTGCATCGAAATTATCCGGGTAGATTGAAAATACCCTGTGAAAATTTGTTGCAGCATTTCTTAGGGAGCGGTTACGAAGGTGGAGTTTACCAAGCTCTATTGAGGCATCTACATTGTTTGGATCGATTCTTAAAATACCTTCGAGCAAAGCCTGTTGGCGGTCGGCTCTTCCCTGGGCTCCTTCTATGGCGGACAAAACAAACATTGCTTCTATGTTTCCCGGTTCCGCCCTGTTTATTGCATCGGCAATACTGAAAGCTTCAGAATATCTGCCTGCGGAATTTAAAATGGAGGCTCTCAGAAGCAGGAAACTGGTATTGTCCCTAATATCCTGGGGAATTGTATCAAAGAGGGCAATTGCCTCGTTATAACGGAAATCAGACAGGAGATCGCTGACCTGGAATAAAACCGATTCCACCGTCACAGTGGTCTGAGCCGGAAGAAAAAAGACTGCTCCAAAAAGCATGAAAATTATCAAGGGAATGATGATTTTATTTTTGATTGTCTGCATTTTTTAGATATATCTCCTCATCTTATTATCGACCTTAATTATTGCCTGCTTAATATATCATTTAATGCATTATTCAAGGTTGCATTGTTTGGATGTGCTTCCCTGGCTGCCTGAAGGAAGAGGAGGGCTTCATCGAAATTTTCCATTCTGTAAAGAAGCATTCCCTTGTAATAAAAAGCATTCAACAAAAGGGGGGAGCCTGCGGCATAGTATAATTGAATAGCCCTGTCTATAAATGGCATGGCATTTTCATTTTGACCTACAATAAAGAAAAGCTCTGCTATTCCGTAATAACCTTCGGGATCGTTTTCATCAAGAATTATCAGCATTCTGTACAGTTCGAATGCTTCGTTTAACCTGTTTTGCAGTCTGTATACAACAGCAAGATTCTGGTAGGGAACCTTGTTTTGGCTGTTTATTTCGATGGATCTTAAATACATGGCTTCCGCTTCTTCCAGCCTGTTTTGCCTTCTGTAGACTATTCCAAGATGATCCATTGCATCAACAAAGAAGGGATCCAGTTCTATGGCCAATGATAAATAATCTTCGGCTTCTTCCAGCATGCCATCCCTCATATAAAGGGTTCCGGAATTGTATGCGTTCATTGCATCAATGTTTTCTGTGGGAGCTACCATTGGAACCGGATCTATCGTGATAATCTGCATGTTTTCCTGTTCAGTCTGGATGCGATTATCTTGTGCATTTACTGCGGACAGTAAAAGAGGGAACATTATACAGAAAATAAATAATTTTTTCATTTTACCTCCGGAGCATATAAAATATACCAGTTAAATTATTTCTTACCAAGACCCAGGAAATATGTCTCAAATGAAGCCGATCTTGTTGCTGCCGGTTTATATGTTTTTACCTGATTAAAAAAAATGCGCATGGATTTCAGGAAGTCTCCTGTTTCGCTTCCCTGAAAGATCTTTATTATGAGGCTGCCGTTTTTAACAAGGCAGTTTTCCGCATAAGATAAAACGGTTTCGGCCAATGCTATGGATCGAAGGCTGTCCAGGGAATTATTCCCCGATGTAGAAGGGGCTGCATCACAGATAATTAAATTGTACGGTCCAAGCCCTGTTATTTTTTGCCTAATATCTTCCCGTGTAAAATCTCCCTTGATAAAATTGAATTCTTCGCTGTCAAAAAGTCCATTGTCAAATTGCCTTGAAAGATCCAGGAGATCCACAGAAACCAGCAGAAGGCCGGTCTCTTTTTTTATGCCGGCTTCTTTTTTTAAGTCGGTCTCTTTTCCTTCGAGCCTGTCCACAGAAGAAAGTTTTCTTAAAACATAGAGACTCCAGCTTCCCGGAGCCGATCCCATGTCCAGTATTTTTTGATGAGAAGCAGTACCCTTTATAAGCGAAAATTTTTTATCCATTTCTTCAAGTTTATAAACGGATCTTGCGGGAAATTTTTCTTTTTGAGCCCTGACTGACCAATGATCCGGTTTGGAATAATCCGGCATATCTGCTTCCTTTTAAATACTCTTTTACTAAAATCTTCTTTATGCAATAATTTATCTTGTCATGAAAGAGCAGTATAACTCCAGGCTTGAAAAAATTGAAGCCCATGTGGATAAATGGCTTGTGCAGAAGACCGGGCCGGACTGGTTTAACAGGGTTTTTCCTTATGAATTTTCGGTGGACGAAAAACTCCTTAACTCCCTTATCCATCCCGCTTTTGATCTTGTAAAAAGGGGAGGCAAGAGATGGCGTCCCCTGCTTATGCTGTTATGTGCAGAAAGCCTGTCAGGCGAAAGGGGAGGGGAGCTTGCCCTGCCCCTTGTCCCGCTTGTGGAATTGGCGCATAACGCAAGTCTTATACATGACGATCTTGAAGACAATTCCGATGAGCGCAGGGGAAAGCCCGCCGTTCATGTTTTGTACGGAATGGACACGGCCATTAATACAGGCTCCTTTTTGTATTTTCTGTCCCTTGGCTGTCTTTCCGAATGGGAGTCTTCCCTTGGGGATGGCCTCTTTTACGATATAAAGGGCTTCCTGCCATTGAAGGACAGGCTCTGGAAAACATGGTCATCCTATATGAGGGCTCTGCATCTTGGGCAGGCAATGGATATTCAATGGCATAGGGACTTCCTCTCCCTACCTGCTCTTGATGAATATGAAAGAATGTGCCGGCTTAAAACCGGCTGTCTTGCGAGTCTTGCATCCGTCATTGGCATTCATTGTGCTTCTGCTGCCATGAATCCGGCTTCCTGTCCGGATATAGATCAGCTTGCTTCTGAATTCGGCAAGGCATCCGAAGAGCTGGGGGTTGGTTTTCAGATTCTGGACGATGTAAAAAACCTTACTGTAGGGGTTCCCGGAAAGAAAAGAGGAGACGACATTGTGGAAGGGAAAAAAAGCCTGCCCGTTCTGCTCTACCTCCACCGTTATCCTGAAAAAAGGGAATTTTCTGCTTCCTGTTTTAAGGCAGCCAGAGCCAATGGTACGGAAGCTCCCGAAGTGGAGGAATTCATTCAATGTCTGGACGATTCCGGTGTCTTAATGGAGGCAAAGACAAAAGGATTGGACTATTTAAAACAAAGCAAAGAAGCTTTTTCCGGGCTTTCCATCGAAAATGAAGGGCGGGAATTGCTAATGGGGCTTATTGATTTTCTTGTATAATAGGGGCTATAATACACTTCTTGCCGATAAATAGTTTCAGGAGTATTTTTTTGGATTGGTTTAAGGAAAAATTCATTATTTTTGCACAGGATACCCTTAAAAATAAAAATCTTGTAAGAATTCTAATGGTTTTTACCATAATTTATTATACTCCGCTCTTTAATCTGGTTTTTTCTTTTATGAATAGACCTGCTTCCGGTATTATTTATGCCATGGAAGACGGAATGGGAGGCGCTTTAATTCCGGAAAGCTCCTTTTCTGTTGAATTTGATGAATATGATAATGATCCGGAAATATGGGGAATGCCAGAGCCGGAGGATTATTCCAGACCGCAAATGCTTACCTTCGGTTCCTATACCCTGCAGGGCGGAGATATTATTGGCCGCATTGCCGTAATGACAGGTTTAAACGAAGACACCCTTATTTCGGTTAACAATATCAACAATACAAGATTATTACAGATAGGGCAGGCTCTTAGAATTCCCAACCAGGATGGAATTTACCACGATATCAGGCAGGGAGAAAGCCTGGAAAGCATAGCAGAACAATATAGAATTTCCGCCGAGCAAATCGTTATAGCCAATGAAATTTTTTCTGATAATATAACACCCGGATTAAGGATCTTTATTCCCGATGGGAGAATGGATTGGGTTCGCCGCCAGGAAATTAACGGGGATCTCTTCCTTTGGCCAAGTTCGGGTCATATTAGCTCCCCCTATGGTTGGAGACTTGATCCCTTTGGCAGCGGTCTTAGGCAGTTTCATACAGGTATAGATATTGCAAATTCCATAGGCACTCCGGTATTGGCAGCCATGTCCGGCCGCATTGCCCATGTGGGTTATGATTCTGTATATGGTAATTATATTATTATCAACCATCATTCAGGTTACCGTACCCTTTATGCCCATCTAAGCACGGTAAGGGTGAGGGCAGGTACCTATGTAACAACCGGCCAGAGAATAGCCGATGTTGGAGTCAGCGGCCGTGTTACAGGTCCTCATCTACATTTTACCGTTTATAAAGATGGCGTTACCGTTAATCCGCGTTCCTTAATGAGATAATTTTTAGTATCTTCCCGTTTTTTTTTGACTTTCTTGATATAAATTCCTATATTCTTTGTAGAGAATATTATGAAAACATATTTAACAGTGGAAAGCCTTAAAAACAGGGTTGCCAGGGTTTATTATGAACTCCTGAAAATCAATGATGAATTAGAGTTATTGGAATCTGATGATTCCAATAATTCTATGGATTCTTTAGAATCTATGGATTCCTCAGAATCTACAGATTCATGGGATTCTATTGATCTGCCGGTTATGGAAGGAGCACAAATAATTCCCTTTCCCGGTTCCGAACGTACAAAAAGCAATAGCTGTAATGCTCCATTTCTGGCTTCACCGGGAATGTCCCTTCCTCCTTCCATTCCAGATTTTCGGAAATTTCTTCAAAGGGACGGGCTCATTCTGCTTGGCTGGGAAAAACGAAGCTCTGTAAGGGGAGACAGGTATACTGCCTATTGGGTTACCAGTACTGGAACGGCACGTTTCTATGCTTCCATGCCCCATGCACAGGAGGATTTTCACAACGCGGAGCCGGATCATAAATCCTATGCTGCCGAAGATGGCATTGAATTTTATGGTCAAAGTCCCCCGGAATATCTGGTTCATACGGCACCGGAATTAATGATGAGTAATCCCAGACATGGGGAATTAAGGCTTAGCCATATACAAAGCCTGAAAAAAGAAGGCTGTAATGTGGATTTTAGGTATAAGTATTTGTTAACCATGGAGAAGAGGAGGAGAAGCGCCGGACAAAAAAACCGGAAAATAAATGCAGGTTGAATGCCGGTTAATTCATGAATGAAGCAAGGGTCGCGGCCGGTAACTTCGCGGTCGAGTGCTTCGGGTTTGCTCTAACCCTTGCCCGGAAGTCCCGGTTCCCATATGGTGCTTTTATTTCTTCCTGTCTGCTTGGACTGGTACATGGCTGTATCCGCCCTCTCTACAATCTCTTCCGGGCTTAGGCGTGTACTGCCGTCAAAGGTAAAAATTCCGAGGCTTATTGTTACGGAGGGCAGGGGAGGATCCCATATAATTTTCATTAGTTCTACCATTTTTCTAAGCCTCTCGGCAACAAACCAGGCAGTATTGCCCTCCGTCTCCGGCAGCAATACCGTAAATTCTTCACCGCCAAAACGTGATGCCACGTCGGTAAGCCTTATGCCCTGTTTAATCGTGACTGCAAGGGTTTCCAGAACCTTGTCCCCGGCTATATGTCCATAGGTATCGTTAAAATTCTTGAACTTATCTACATCGATAATTATTACCGAGGATTGAGAACTATTTCTTGTTGTTCTGGCAATTTCTTCGCTTAACCTTGTCATGAAAAAACCATTATTATAAAGGCCGGTTTTTACATCCCGCAGGGTTCTTTCGTAATGAAGATTGTTTTGGACTGCTTTTGAAACAAAGGATAATAAATTATGAATGTATTGGAGCTCTGTCGTTTTATATTCCAGCCCCTTACCGTTTGGCCCCAATAACATCAGGCCGTATAAGCCGGAAGGCCCCAGAATTGGAATTATAAGTTCCGGTTTAATGGATTCCAGGGCTTTAATTGTTTCATTATTTCCCATTTCGTATGAAAAAAGATCGAAATTAATTGGTTTTGGATAGGTTTGAAAGAAGGGTTCCAGGGTATTTATGCTTTCAATCTTGATGTTAAGATCCGTTAATTCGTAATCCTTATAACTTTTAATGATAATATCATCCCTGTTCATCATTGGTTTCCAAAGAAATACAATGACGGAGGGCAGGAAACGATCGGAAATCTGCCTTACTGTAGCATCTATAATATCATAGATGGTTGTCCTGTTAAAAATTTCCAATGCACCTTTTAAAAGGCCTCTTTTATCACTATTGTCTTTTTCCAGGTAATCCACATAGTTAATTACCCCCAATTCCTGTAAAAGGTTGTAATTTTCCCTTATTTTTGGATCGGCCAGAAAGACATATTCTTCATTATCTGCAAATGAGTTTTCCATTATGTTACCTATGTTACCGAAAAGTGCTCTCTGATTTCATCCCGCCAGAGGGCTCTATTTTCATTATTCTCCCATTCAATTATTTTCTTTATCTTAAAAGCACCGCTTCCACCAGACTGGGATGATTGTGCATTGTTAAAACTCACTATACCAAAACGTCCGCCGCCTATATAGGTAATGGTATCTCCTTTTTCCAGTTTTTCATTTTCTGCAATTCGCTCGGTTACACATTCAAAATGAATAGGTACCCCGCTGGTTTTGTCGCTTATTGCCTGTGAAATATCTCTGATTGGTTTTCCGCACCAGGAACAATCCGGAACAGGAAGAGCCTCTGTATTGAGTTTAGGAGGAACCCAGCGCTGCCTTTCTATATTCGGACTTCTTTCCCTTCGGAAATTATCATCATTTCTTTTGTTCCCTGTTTGCGGAGCTCTGTTTGATTGGGATCTTGTACCGGAATCATCGTTTCTTGTATTTCTTTGCTGTCCATTTGCCGGTGCCTTGTTTTTAAAATGACGTCTTCGGTTATTTCCTCGACCATTGCCGGCTTTTCCGTTGCCGCTCATATGACCTCCCTCCCTGTGGTAAATCCAGAAGTCCATTGCTGATAATTAATGCAATTCGGTGTATTGCCTCATGCAGATAATCATCGTTATTAATTTTTGAGCGTAAAACTTCCAGTCTGGTCAGGCCCGAGGAATCCTGTTCAGTTAACCTTAAAGTTCTTTGCCTTGCCTTTATCATACACCCTCCATAAAGGCTGATGCAAGATGGGTAATTCCCGATGGGGAAACAAAAATAACATCAAAGCGGATAGCCATATATCTATATTCTCGATGTAAGGAAAGAAAATACTTAGAGGTTTCAATGATCTTCCTTTGTTTTTTCTCATTTATTGCATGTTCCAGGGCTTCTATTCCATAGGAAGACCAGGTTTTGACCTCTACAAAGACGAGAATCTCCGATTCCATGGCAATAATGTCAATTTCTCCAATACGGGATCGAAAATTCCTTTCCAGTATTTTCATACCCTTTTCTTCGAGTAAAAAGGCTGCTGCAGATTCACCGGCTTTTGCTTTGCTATATTGGTTTGCCGGCATTCTTTTTCTTTATTTCTCCGGGGTCTACCGCTCTGGTTATAAAAAGACTTTTGTCATTTAATAGGTCAATGACCGGTTCGCTTCCTTTGTCTACTATTTGCCCTGCCTCATCCATAAGGAGCTTCATTTTTGGTCTTAAGGGAGATGATGCCCTTACTTCCACCACTCTTGCCAGGGTTCCGTTATTAAGCAAAACAATGGAACCAATGGGGTAAATTCCCATTGTGGTTATAAAAGCCTTTATTACATTAGGGTCAAAGCGTCTTAAATTATCGGAGAGCAGGTTTTTCATGGCCTGGTATCCAATCATGGGGTTTCTATATGGTTTTTGGCTAACCATTGCCTCAAAGGCATCGGCAACCGAGACAATTCGTGCTCCAATATCGATTGTATTTCCGGAAATCCCACGGGGATAACCTTCTCCATCCCATCGCTCATGGTGCTGTATGACAATAACACCTACTTCCGCCGGAAATCGCATTTCCCTGCTTACAATTTTATAGGTATGCAGGGTATGAGACTGTATATGCTTAAGCTCTGCCGCCGAAAGCCCGCCTCTTTTTTCTACGATGGTTTTGGGAAGCTTTAACATTCCAACATCGTGCAATAATGCGCCTGTAATTACATGCAGAACCCTGTGGTGCGGAAGTTTTAATTCCATGGCTGTAAGGGCGGAAAGGATGGCGGTATTTACCAGGCTTTTCGCCATTTCTTTGCCCTTTATTTCGCTTCCCAAAATAAAACTTACAATATGTTCTCTTTGTTCCCTTATGGATTTTAAAAGGCGGCTGGAAATTTCATTTATATAGGAGGCTTCTACCGGTAACCCAAGGCTGATATTATTGCAAAATTCATTCATGTTTTCTATCATTTTAAAATAAATCTGATAGGCAGCAGCATTTTCTGAAAGCGGACCATAGGTGGCGGTAGTTCCCTTCTTTTTAGTTCCTGTCGAAACAAGATCGCCCTCTGTTTCCACATGATCTATGCCCCAGGATTTTACCCTTAAAATGTCTTTTTCCCTTATTTCTACACCGGCAGGAACCAAAATATTATTGCTGTCTATATAGACTGGTTCGGAAAAAGTATAACCTTCTTTCAGGTTTTTTACCGGAATTTTCCTCATTTTTCATCCTCACCCAGAACAAAGGCCAGTATCTTTGCCAGACTTTCCCAGCACCAGTGGGGGATAAAATCGCCGGGTTTAACCGCATCCATAAGTGCAGCGAGTGTCTTATCTTCCACTATTTCTATGCCCGCTTCCTTTGCAATTTCTATGATCCTTTCCGCTTCCAGCCCTCTGCCCTTTGCAAGGAGCTTTGGGATTCCTTCTTCTTTATTGTAGACTATAGCGGACGCTTTTCTCAAATTCATAGATACTATCGATTATACCTCTTTATTTACCAGAGGCAAGGGCTCATTGAAAATTTCATCCATCCAGGATTGAATATCTTCAGAATTTTCTATTTGTGTTCTTAAATTAAATATTTTTTCCGCTTTTTTCTCCAATTTTTTTAATGACTTTTCATGTAAAGGGGGATTTATCCTTATATGAACAATGTCTTCTCCCTTTTTTAAGAAAAAACGCCATTGTTTTTTTTCGGTGTTAATATCTGCAATAAGTATTTCTCTTTCGTTACCGGTTTTTATCAGTAATCTTAGGATTATTTCCAGCTTCGTATTTTTTACACTTAAATTTAGGGGTAATACATACCAGTATTGATCATTCATTCCCGGCAGCCTGTTTATTAGATCCAGAAAATCATCCTTTTGACCTTCTTCATTTGCAATGGATTTTAGTTCCTCTGCCTTTGGTGATTCCTCTTTACTGTCTTCCTGTGTATTATCATCCCCTTTAAATGAGCCTTGTGAATTTAAGAATGCGGCATAATATTCCAGAGCCTCCGGTGAAAGGCTGATTCCCTTGTCCATGGCAGAAACAGCAGCCATTGCCTTGCCTTCGAGCATTGCCCTGTCTTTTTTTGGATCTCCGGAAGGCTTATTATGGCCAAGGAGCTCCCTTCTAAGATTGCCAAGCTGCTCTGCCGGAAGTGAGAAAAAGCGTAAAAAGGCAAGCAAGCTTGTGTTTAGAAAGTCCGGCTGATGTCCCAGGCTCCCTGCAATATTGGCAAAAAGCTCCCTTGGTAGAATAAATTGTCTTGTATTTATTTCCGCTTCTCTTGCAGGAATTTCCGGTTTGGGTATGTCCGGAAGTTTAATTTCGGCAATGGGTTTCTTAATGGCTGTTTCCGTGATCTCCTGAAGCGGTTTTCCATTTTGAGATTTTATTTTGACTAAATTTGCTAAATCAGTTTTTATTTCCCGGGTATTGTTTGAATTATCGGGAATCTTTATCCCCGGCAAATTAAGCCCTGCCTGTTTTTAAGTGAAGTTCCGGGTTTCTATTCCACGGAAGCGGTAGCTTTCGGAGCAGCTTTCGTGGCAGTTTCCGCCTTGGCTTCGGCTCTTGCAGCAGCTTTATTGGCCTTGGCCTGTTTGGAAATAACCAATTCTTTGATTTTTGCACCCTTACCGATTTTTTCCCTGATATAATAGAGTTTTGCCCTTCTTACCTTTCCGGGGCGTACAAGTTCTACTTTTACAACCCTCGGTGAATGAATGGGAAATACCCTTTCCACTCCCACCCCATAGGAATTCTTTCTTACGGTAAAAGTTCTTCCCACTCTGGAACTCTTGAAAGCAATTACCAATCCTTCATAAATCTGGATACGCTCATTTCTTCCTTCTATAATCTTGAAGTGAACTTTAACAGTATCTCCGACCTTGAAATCATCGATTTCATTCTTCATTTGGGAGGCTTCTATTGCCCTAATCTCATTCATATCTCTCCCTCGCCGTTTTTACGGCTCATTTCTATTAAATTTTTTCCCGTATCAAATTTTCCCTGTTCTTCAGAATTATCCCTTATCAAATCTGGTCTAATTAAAAGGGTTTTTTCTAGCTGTTTTTCCAGCCGCCATTTTCTTATGTTTTCGTGATGGCCGGATAACAGAATCTCGGGAACCCTGAGTGTATCATAAATCTCCGGTCTTGTATACTGGGGATATTCCAAAAGACCCTTTTCGAAACTCTCTTCCTCCAGGGAAGCAGCACTTATAACATTGTCTATTAATCTATAGGTGGCATCTGCAATAATAAGGGCAGCGATTTCTCCGGAGGAAAGAATATAATCTCCTACTGAAATTTCATCATCCACATATAGGTCGATTATTCTCTGGTCTATGCCTTCATAGCGTCCGCATAATAAGACCAGCTCTTTTTCTTTTGCTAGTTCCCTTGCCATTGGCTGGTTAAAGGGTTTTCCCGAAGGGGATAGGTAAATTACCCTGGCTTCGTTCCCCTCTTTTTTGGGCTTTATTCCTGCTGCTGCCAATGCCAGACCTATTGGCTCGGCCATCATTAACATTCCCGAGCCGCCTCCATAGGGTGAATCATCACAGGTTTTGTGTTTATCCCGAGCAAAATCCCTTATATTTAATGCCTTATATTTAATAATTCCCCTGTCCAATGCCTTTGCCATTATGGATGTATTAAAATAGGCATTGCAGATTTCCGGAAAAAGGGTTAAGACAGTGTAGGTCATTCCAAAACCCATGTTTCTGTCAGGATAATACTGTTATTTTCGAAATCCGGAGCATGAAAAAACTCCTTCCTGAATGGAGCATAACGCTCTTCCCCGGTAATCAGGGCAATATGAAGTAGATTGCCTCCTCCTCCGTCTATAACATTCAGGATTTTCCCCAGTTTTTTTCTTTCCGCATCCATTACATCCATATCGATGAGGTCGTCCACATAGTATTCGTTTTCTCCAAGGGCGGAGGCATATTGGCGGCCGGCTATTATTTCCGCACCTGTAAGAAGGGCTGCTTCTTCCGGGTTATTTATCCCCGAAAAGCGAATGAGGAGGTTTTTGCCTTTCAGCATAATTTCTTCTGCTTTACGGCTCTCTTCTTTTCCATCTTTTCTAAGGGTTACAATATCCAGTTTTGAAAAATGTTCTGTTTCTCCGGAAAAGGATTTAACCTTGACAAAGCCTTCAAGACCGAAGGAAGCACCTATCAATCCAAGAGAAAATTCGGTTTTTTTCATTATTACCTATGCCTGTCAGTAGGAGCCTGCAGGAATCTTAGTCTAAAATCTCCAGAACTGTATGTCTTCCGCCTCTTGCGGCAGCAGCCTGTAAAACTGTTCTTATTGCCTTTGCAATGCGGCCATGTTTCCCTATTACCTTTCCTATATCATCCTGGGCTACACGAAGTTCAAGTATTGTAGATTTTTCTCCTTCCACTACCGAAACCTTAACCGCCGAAGGATCATCAACCAGGGACTTTACAATATATTCTACCAGATCTTTTTCCATTGCTGTTACTCCGTTTTTATGATGTAAATTTTTTCTAGTTCAGAAAGAAGTTTTTCCTGTTAAGTATACTTCTGACTGTATCGCTTACAACTGCTCCATTATCCAGCCATGACCGCATTTTTTCTTCATTAAAGACAATCTGCTTGTCTTCTGCTTCTATGGGATGATAATATCCAAGCTCTTCAATGGCTCTGCCGTCTCTGGGAGCCTTATTGTCCATTACCACAATTCGATAATAGGGGCGTTTCTTTGATCCAAATCTTTTGAGCCTAATACTGGCGCTCATTTAATCCTCCTGGCTTCGATTCTTAATCATAATACTAAATTGAGATTTTTTGGTCAATGAGCCAATGGCCAGTCTTGATAAATTTGCCTTTTTTATGTAAAATTATCCGCAGTATGAGCTGGAGAATTCAATATGGCTGATAAAACTGTTGTTCAATGGCAGAATTCCTATTCGGTTGGAATGAAACTCATAGATGAACAGCATATGGAATTGGTTAAACTTACGAATAAACTATTTGCCAATTGCCTTGAAGGTCAGCAAAGAACCAGAGCTACTTTTTTACAAACCATTCGTGATGCGGTGGACTATGTTGGTTACCATTTCAGTACCGAAGAAAAAGTAATGTTAAGGGTAAATTATCCCTTATATCCGGAGCATAAGCAGCAGCATGGAGATTTTGTAAGGGAAGTTTTAAGAAAGGTTGAGGATTTTAATGCCGGTAAGCCAAGAGCTCCCCTTACCTTTGTATATTTTTTAAGGGATTGGGTATTAAACCATATAGCTGTAAGCGATAAAAAGATGGGCGATTATGTACTGGCTCTGTCCAGAAGCGGCGAATTAAAGAATATTACCATGAAGGTTAGAAAGGAAGAGGGTTCTGACCGTGTACAGATACGGTAGACCGGTATTTTAATGCCTAAAAGTTTGAATCCCCAAAAAAAACTATTAATTTCTGCCTGTGTCCATAAAGAATGTTTTGGAGATATTACTGCCCTTGAATTTTCTTGGTCCGGGGCTGCTCCTCGGGGAGGACAGTTCTTTTTATTAAAACCCGAAAAAAGCAGTGTTTTTTTATCCAGGCCTATAAGCGCTGCACTTTGGAAGGAAGGGGATCTTCTTCGTTTCCTTATAATTCCAAGGGGACAGGGCAGCAAGGAGCTTGCGGATATACAAATTGGAGAGAGGGTCAATATAATAGGTCCTTTGGGAAATTCCTGGGATGCGGCTGTTTCTAACCGGGCTGATGCAAATCCGGCTATTGCTAAGCCGCAGACTCCGGGGGAATCTGAAAAGAGGGTGGCTCTTGTTGCCGGGGGTATTGGTATAGCTCCGCTTCTGGCTCTCGCACATGAACTAAGCTCTTTTAATGGAAAAAATGCCATTAACCAAAATAGCCAAAAATTTGATTTTTTTGCAGGTTTTAGATCCTGGCAGCCGTTAAATGATCCTGTAAATAATAAGGATTTTAATGAAGCTTCCCTTCTTGCATCTTTGGCAGGAACTTCTGGGCTTTTACCTGATTCAATATGTATTGCAACAGAAGATGCTTCCTTTGGGAAGAAGGGCAGGATAACGGATTTCTTTAATCCTTCATTGTACAAGTGTGTTTATGCCTGCGGCCCTGAACCAATGTTAAGGGCTGTTGCCAAACTCTGTATGGCAAGCGGAACTCCCTGCTTTATAAGTATGGAAGCCCATATGGCATGCGGGGTTGGTGCCTGTTTGGGCTGTTCCATAAAAACCATTGGCGGCAATAAGTGCTGTTGTTCAGACGGCCCTGTCTTTGATGCCGGGGAGCTTGTTTTTAATGATTGATAAAAAAATCGATCTTTCGGTAGATATTGCCGGAGTAAAACTCAAGAACCCTGTAATGGCGGCATCGGGAACCTTTGGTTATGGCAGGGAATACGAAGGCTTATTGGACATTTCTGCGTTAGGCGCAATTTGTACAAAGGGACTTACCCTTAATCCCAGACAGGGAAATGAAGGGATAAGGCTGCACGAAACGCCTTCCGGTTTAATGAACTCTATCGGGCTTCAGAATCCCGGCATAAGGGCATTTATCGAAAATGAGCTCCCCACCCTTAATAAACTCGGGCCAAAGGTAATTGCAAACCTTTCCGGCGGAACCGAAGAGGAATATGTAAAGGGAGCCGTTATGCTTAATGCCTCTCCTGTGGATATTTTAGAGCTGAATATTTCCTGTCCCAATGTAAAGGCAGGAGGCATGGCATTCGGGCTGAATCCAGAGGATGCAGGAGCCATTACTGCCCTTGTACGCAGGGCTGCGCCGGACAAGCCCCTCATGGTTAAACTTACGCCTAACGCTCCGGATCTTAATGCTGTTGCACTGGCATGTGTAAAAGCCGGGGCGGATGCTCTTTCGCTTGTTAATACTTTCAAGGCATTGGCAATTGACATTAAAACAGGAAAGCCTATTTTTGATAATGTTTTTGCGGGACTTTCCGGCCCCTGCATTCGTCCCATTGCACTGCGGATGCTTTGGGAGCTTTACGATGCAGTTCACTCTCTTTCCAAACCTGTACCGATTGTAGGAATGGGCGGAATTGCCTCTGTAGATGATGCCCTTGAGTTTCTGCTTGCCGGTGCTTCCGCCATTCAGGTGGGTTCCGGGACATTTGTCCACCCCCCCTTAATGAATGAAATAATCTATGAAATAGAAAATTATATGGCGGAAAAAGGCAAGACAAAAATCCGGGATCTAAATATTAGGCTCTAGTTTCTCCTGTTCTTTCCGGAACCGGAAAACAAGCCCTTTTTATACCTGTGCCAGCGGCCTCCCATGTCCTTGGCCGCCCTGTCTATTATGCCAAATAGCCATGAAGCATATTCCTGCTCCTGACCTGCTTCGGAACCAGAAAAACCCATTGCAATATAGGCCTCCTCTGCCGAAGATGCAATTATGCCATCTGCAAAACTTCTGAAAGACTCCATTGCCGAAGGACCAAGTAAATCGAACTGTGGATTCACTGCATTTTTTTTATTTCTTGTTTCAAAGTCTGAATTGATGTCCGGAAGAACAAGGGATAATAATCCGGTTCCTGTTTTTTGGAAATAAAGAATCAATTCCCTGATGATATAAAACCATCCCTTAATATGATCATCCACAAGTATTTCTATTTCTCTTGGATTAAGGTAAGAAGGTTTTTTAAAAACAGCAGGAGGGGAGCAGATTAATATGGCATCGTCTATTTTTTTTAACCTGTTTTCTGCGGCCATGATCAGGGTCTTGGCGGAAATTGCACTTGCAGGATTCCAGGAGAGTTTAATCGCTTCTCCTCCGGATTCCGGGTTCTCCTGCCTCATTTCCTCTGTAAGAATTCCTTCCGAAATGCGGTTGGGAATTATTGCAGAAGCATAAAATTCCACCCTTTTTCCTGCCTCCAATGAAGCGGATGAAAGTAGAGAGGATTCGTTTCCAATTATTAAAATTCCCCTGGTCATGATTCATTTTATATTAGTAGAGGGATTTGAGCAATAATTCCTTCTTATCGTAATTGACAAATCTTCCCTATACTCTACAATGAAACCATGGAAAATCAAAATAAATTACCGGATAAAGAACCGGATAATGAAAGCCGTGTTAAATTCCGGAAGATTCCCCTCTCTGTGATTTGGATTGTATCCATCATTACCTTTTCATTGTTATTTTCTATAATTTTAACGCCCCATCTTAATGCACAAAGCAGAAATCAGCAGGATTCCAGTCAATATATTACTACTTTAAGAACCGTTTTCGATTTTATTATCAGAAACTATGTAGAAGAAGTGGATCCGAAAATATTATTCGAAGGTTCCATGGAAGGAATGCTTGATTCCCTGGGAGATCCATACTCGGCCTTTCTTCCGGAATCGGAAATGAATAGCTTGAATGATACCACTGTGGGTAATTTTGGCGGTGTAGGGATGAATGTTTTCAAACCCGGTCCCCGTCCTGACGGCAGGCCTTCGTTCCTGGAAGTGGCATCGCCCATTGAAGATACGCCGGCCTGGAGGGCAGGAATAAATTCCGGTGATCAGATTATTAGCATTAACGGGGAACCCACGGATGTTTTAAGTTCCGATGAAGCTGTTGCCCGTCTAAGGGGTGTACCCGGAACCAATGTTGACATAGTTATAAGGCGTGGAGAATCCATAGAATTTCCCGTTACCTTAACAAGGGCAATCATCGAAGTTCCCACTGTAAGATATACCATGATAGGCGATATTGGCTATCTTAACCTGCTTACCTTTACACCCATGACTGTTGAAAGATCCAGAGATGCAATTATTGAATTCCAGTCCAGATCCTATACCGGCCTTATTCTGGATCTAAGGAACAATTACGGCGGCCGTCTGGATTCCGCCGTTCATGTCAGCAATCTATTCGGAGAAGGAAGGCTTGTTGTAAGTACAAGATCCAGGATAAGTTCTGAGAACCGTGACTATTATGCTAGATCCAGGGCTCTTGTTCCCCAGGATATTCCCGTTATTGTTTTAATTAACCGCGGCTCTGCTTCGGCATCGGAAATTGTTGCAGGAGCCTTAAAGGACTGGGGAAGAGCCTATCTTGTCGGAGAGAGAACCTTTGGCAAGGGCTCCGTACAACAGGTATTCCCCATAAACGAGGTAGGTTTTAAGCTTACCACAGCCCGTTATTTTACCCCTAGCGGTGCAGATATTGACATGATCGGTATTCCGCCGGATCGTGAAGTCCGTCTTCCCGAATTTTCCGAGGAAGATGCCGAGCCTTTAAATGCTCTCATGAATTCCGGAAGGATTGCGGATTTTGTAAGGAATAATCCAAATGCCAGCCCTGCCCAGATTGAAAATTTTACACAAAGTCTGCACAGGGAATTTAACCTGGAATTGATCCATCTTGGCAGATTAATCAGGAATGAACAGAACCGTAGATCCAATACACCCATATACGATCTGGAATATGATTTACAGCTTCTGGAAGCGGTTAACATTATTCAAAACGGTCAATATGATTTTCTTATGCGATCCTCAGGAACATTAAGGAATATGCAGGAGGAGCTAAGAGCAGATGGAATTTCTATTGCTTCTTAGTTAATGAAGAAATTTATTCTCTCCCGTCTTCCCGATGAAGATTCAATGATCCATCTGGATGGAAAGGATTATCATTATCTTGTAAGGGTTAGAAGATTAAAGGCCGGGATGAGCTTTAAGGCTCTTCTGCCCGGAGGCAGGGAAACAGAAGTTAAGATTATTTCCACTGCCGGCAATATTCTTAAAGGCGAATGTATTAAGCCGGATCCCCTTTCGCAGGGTTCCGGTTTTTGCTCAATTCCGGAAATTGTACTTTTTCAGGCTATACCGAAAGCGGCCAAAATGGATCTCATTGTAAGACAGGCAACAGAAGCCGAAGTTTCCATCATTGTTCCCTTTTTTTCTGAATATTCCATTGCCGAAATGGGCATGGAAAATAAAAAGAAACGCTGGGAGAGGATAATAAGGGAAGCCAGACAGCAGAGTGGTTCGGGAATTGAAACGGAAATCCGGGATTCTGCCGGCCCGGAGGAAATTCTGGGATTTTGGCAAAATTTAAAAAATAGTTATAAAAACCCTTTGGGTATCTTTCTTCATCAAAGCCCTCTTGAAAAAGGAAGTTTTCATCGTTATCTTGATAGAAAGCCCGATATAACAGTTCTTGCCATAGGCCCTGAAGGGGGATTTTCTCCGGGGGAAATTACCATGTTTGAGAATGCCGGTTTTAAATCCCTGTTAATCGGGAACAGTATTTTAAGAACAGAGACTGCTGCCCTGTATGGAATTGCGGTAATAAGAACACTGCTGATGGAGAATAAAGATTGGTCTTACCTGCAGAAAGAATAAATTTCCTGAAAGTTCCCATAGACATTGTCCCTCCCGAAGAATTCCCGGCTGTTATTTCCCGTCTGATTCCGGGCATGGGAGACAAGGACAGAATAGACAATAAAAAAGCATATAATATTGTACTCCTTTCCCTTTGGGATCTTCTAAAGGCAAGAAGGAATAATGAATACAGAAAATATGTTTTAAATGCCGCTCTTGTTATTCCAATTTCCAAAAGCATAATTGGGGGAATTAAATTCCTTACGGGAAAGAATGCAGAGCGTTATATGCCATTTAATTTTATCATCTCCCTTTTAACGGCTCTGGAGCAGAAGGAATATCCGCTCTATCTTTTGGGGGGAAAGAACACCGTTCTAAAAAAAGCGGAGAAAAACATTAACCTTACCTTTCCCAGGCTTAAAATTGTCGGCCGTTACGAAGGAAAAATGAACAAGAGAACCGAACCTGCCGTAATCGAAGCCATAAGGAAATCTTCTCCTTCCCTTCTATTGGCAGGACGGGGAATAAGAAAGTCTGAGCTTTGGATAGCAAAAAATGAAGACAGGTTGAATTCCGGTTTACGGCTCTGGTGCAGTGATCTTTTTGATGTATTTGCAGAAAAGAGGAGCCGACCTTCCGATTCCCTCTTTGAAAAAGGCCTTGAAAGTTTTACATATGCTTCCAGGAATCCGCTTCTGTTTTTTAGGATCTTTCCCTATTTTCGATACAAAATACTTTTATTGATTAAGAAAATATTCAAGTAGTTTTTTTTGATATATGTACAGTCTTGGAAATAATATTTGAAAAATATTCTGCTTCCTTCTCGGTTAGGGCTGCCCTCGAAAAAATATCCCTGAAGAATAATTCCTGCTCCTTCCTTTCCGCCTGTTTGTAGAAACCCAGCATCTTTAAACTATCTGTTATTTTTTTTACAAGGGATTCCATGTCCTTGTTTTTTATGGGAACCCATTGCCCCTTAACATTATTATTGATTTTTGAAAGGGACTGAAATATTTCGTATGTGTAAATCTGCACGGCATGGGATAGGTTAAGCGAAGGGAAGTTATCATTTGCCGGTATATGAGAAGCAATATTGCACATTTCTATTTCCCTTACATCAAGCCCGGTTCTTTCATTGCCAAAGACCAGGGCTGCAGGCCCCGGATGTTCTGCCAGTAAACTGCCTATTTCGTGAGTCTTCATGGAAACCCTTTTTCTGTAACGCCCCCTTCTGCGGGTGGTTCCAATAACAATGGAACAGTCTTCTATGGCAAGGGAAAGGTCATTAAAATGTTCGGCATTTTCCCATACATCTGCCGCATGAACTGCCCTGCTTGTAATTACATCATCTTTCATGATCTCTTCACTGTCTACAATTCTTAACCTTGAAAGGCCCATATTTTTCATTGCACGGCAGACAGCGCCGACATTCCCTGATTCCATCGGACGGGACAGTACAATTATTACATCCTGTAAATTCATCAAATAAATAATAAAGAATATATTGCATTGAAGGAAGCATCCTTTATGTTATAATAATTCAATGACACATTCAGGGAAAAAAGTAATTATTACCGGAGCGGCTCAGGGAATAGGATTGGGAATGGCAGAAAAGCTTGCTGCCGAGGGTGCCATGGTAGCAATAACCGATATTAACGGTGAGAAAGCAAAAGAAGAGGCTGCCAGGCTTTCCAATGCCGGATTGAAGGTTATGTCTTATCAGGTGGATTGTGCCAATGTCCGGGAAATCGGGGAAATGGTGAACCATGTTTATAATGAATTTGGCGGACTGGATATTTTGATCAATAATGCCGGAATTCTGGATTCTGCTCCCATTATGGAAATTAATGAAGAAATTTGGGACAGGATGATGGCAATCAATTTAAAGGGCAGTTTTTTCTGCTGTCAGGCAGCCATCCCTTTTTTAAAAATGAGCCCTTACCCAAGAATTGTAAATATTTCTTCGCTTGCAGGAAGGATGGGAGGTTATGAGGCCGGACTTGCCTATGCTGCCTCCAAGGGAGCTATTCTTTCTCTTACAAGGGGAATGGCAAGGCAGCTTGCTCCCTTTGGCATTACCGTAAATGCCATCTGTCCCGGAACCTGCGAAACCGAAATGATAAAACAGTGGACAGATGATAAGATCTCCGGTCTTAAAGACAAGATTCCCCTGGGAAGACTTGCATCAATTTCCGACATTGCAGGAGCTGCAGCCTTTTTAACGGGGGATGATGCAGCCTATATTACAGGAATATCGCTGGATGTAAACGGCGGTATATTTATGGGGTAATATGTTTAAATATGGAATAGCCTGTGCATTGGAAAAGCTTCCCCTGACTCAGCCTGTAACCCTGCGCGGAACGATAGACGAAATTTGCAAGACTGCAAGTGAGACAGGTTATGACGCTGTAGAACTCCATATTAGGGAGCCTGCGCGTTATAATACAGAGGAGATATTAAGAACCATTAAGGACTTCGGTTTAAACTGCTGTGCTGTTGCAAATGGGATGGAGTATACTGTCGGCGGACTTTCCCTAATAGACGACAATAAAGAAATACGGGAAGCGGCACTTAACAGAATACTGGAACATGCGGACTTTGCCGCTTCCCTTGATGCCGCCCTCATAGTCGGACTAATGCGCGGAAATATTCCCAGGGGAGGGGATGTTGAAAAATACCTGGACAGGTTTACAGAAGCCCTGCACCGCATCTGCGATTATAGCCAGAAGTTAAAAATAAAGGTGGTGCTGGAATCCATTATGCGCTATATAAGCAATTATTTGTGCGGTGTTCCTGAAACCATGGATTATATAAGCTCCCTTAACCGCAATGAGCTTTCCCTTCATATTGATACCCACAGCATGGCAGTGGAAGAAAAAAACCTGGGGGAAAGCATTCTTTACTGCCGCAATAAGGCTTTAGGTTATGTTCATTATGCAGAAAATAACAGAATGTATCCTGGGGGAGGAGCGCTGGATTTTAAGGAAATTACAAAGGCTCTTATGGATATTGGTTATAAAGGATATATAACAGTTGAATGCCTTCCCTCTCCCTCTGCAGTGGAAAGTGCAAAAAGGGCATTTGACTATATAAAGAGCATTGAAAAAATAATTAAGATAGAAAGCCATAAAATAGAAAAGCAAATTTAGGGAGCTCTTATGTATGCATCTTACCTGTCCTGGATGGCAGGAGAAACAAAGACAATTTGGAACAATGATTCCGCCATGAACAGCCTGCTGGATGGGGCTCTGGTAGAGGGAGCAATCGGTCTTACCACCAATCCGCCCCTTTCATGCGAAGCTTTAATGGCTGAAAAGGAAATTTATTCCGAAGAGCTCCGTTTAATTAATAACGAAGAGGGCGATGAATATGCCTTTAAAGCCATGTCCCTTGTTGTGGAACATTTTTCCAAAAAGCTTGCCAAACTGCATAAGGAAAGGGGAACATTTTATGGCTGCGTAAGGGCACAGGTTGCGCCTAACTTACGTTTTGACGCAAAGGGAATGCTTGAATACGGAAAGCGTCTTGCAGCCATTGGCAGAAATGTAATGGTAAAAATTCCGGGAAGTTTTGCAGGCATGAAGGTTCTGGAAGAACTGGCTGCCCTTGGAATTCCTACAAACCCTACGGTTTTGGTTAGTGCATCGCAGGCTGTTTGCGCAGCCGAGGCTTTCGAGCGGGGGAGGGATAGAGCCAAAAAAGCCGGGCTTGATCTTCCATGGTCCTCTCCTGCCATTGTAATGGGCAGAACCCAGGACTATCTAATGCATTTGAATAAGGAAAGAAATCTGGGTCTGTCTCTGCGTGATCTGGAATGGGCGGTTCTTGCAATGGTAAAAAGGATTTATAAAATTTTCTGCGAAAGAGGATATGAATCCGTTTTAATGCCCGCAGCTTTCCGCTCTCCCTTTCAGGTTGAACAGCTTACAGGAGGGCATTTAATCGAAACCATTCATCCTTCCATTCAGGCAGCATTGGCGGAAGCTGATAAAAAAGGAGAGGTAAGAAGGGAAGAATTTATTGACTCGGACATAGACGAAGAAGCGATCATAAGGGTATCATCGAAGCTGCCGGAGTTTGAGATTGCATATAATCCCGAAGCTTTAAAGGCGGAGCAATTTGACAGTTTTGGAGCCCTGACCATGACCCTGGATGTTTTTCATCAGGGATGGCTGGGATTAATAAATTTGAAAGACATTATGGAGGAATCATGGCAAAAGAATCAGAAGGCATGACCTATATGCCCAAGGAAAAACCCGATCCTGTAGTAAAGAAGGGTGATTTTACATTTGCGGCAATTGCGCTCGATCATGGGCATATTTATGGCATGACAAGCGGATTAATTTCGGCAGGGGCGGATGTTAAATGGGTTTACGATCCAGATCCAAAGAAGATGGAATTTTTCCTGAAAAGATTCCCGGATGCAAAGGCAGCCAGAACCGAGGATGAAGTTCTAAGTGATCCCGATGTAAAGCTTATTGCAGGGGCTGCAATTCCATCGGATCGTTGTGGCCTTGGACTCAGGGCAATGGAAGCCGGCAAGGACTATTTTACAGATAAAACTCCCCTTACCACATTAGAGCATTTGGAACAGGCCAAGGCACAGGTAAAAAAGACAGGCAAAAAGTACATGTGCTATTACAGCGAAAGGCTTCATGTGGAAAGTGCAATTTTTGCAGGCCAGCTTGTGGAACAGGGAGCAATAGGAAAGGTAATTCAGGTAATGGGTCTTGGACCGCATAGGATAGGGGATCCCAAAACAAGGCCCGACTGGTTTTTTGTTAAGGAAAAGTACGGCGGAATTATTTGCGATATTGGAAGTCATCAGATAGAGCAGTTTCTTTATTATGCCGGCTGCAAGGATGCCGAAGTAAGATACAGTCAGATTGGAAACTATAATCATCCCGAATTTCCGGAACTGGATGATTACGGAGATGCTCTCCTTGTAGGTGATAATGGTGCTACCCATTATTTCCGTGTGGACTGGTTTACTCCCGATGGACTTCAGACCTGGGGAGACGGCCGTTCCATTATTCTGGGGACAGAGGGTTATATAGAGCAGCGAAAATATGCAAATATCGGTGTGAAGGAATCCGGCGGAGGACATTTATTCCTTGTAAATAAGGATGGTGAAACCTACTTCAATTGTTCAGGCAAGGTTGGTTATCCATATTTCGGACAATTGGTTCTAGATTGTCTTAACAGAACTGAAAACGCTATGACCCAGGAGCATTGTTTTAAAGCTGCCGAGCTCTGTGTGCGTGCCCAGGTGCAGGCTGTCAAGATAAAGTAAATTTTACAGGAGAGCGGCTATGATCAAGGGTCTTGGACATTTGGCGATCAGGGCAAAGGATATTGAAGAGACAGCAAAGTTTTACAGGGAAATTGTCGGTTTAAGAGAAGCCTTCCGCATGTATAACGGGGAGGGAGGAAAGCTAAGTACCATTTATATGTATATAGCTCCCAGCCAGTTTATTGAAATTTTTCCCGGTGGAATGGGAGAGCAAAGTGAAAATGGCAATGTGGGCATTAAACATATTTGCATTGAAGTAGAGGATGCTGCCAAATTTCAGGAAGAGCTTCGGGCTCGCGGTGCACCGATAGATGCCGAACTAAAAACCGGTCTTTCCAAATGCATACAGTTCTGGACCCATGATCCTGATGGAGTGAAGATCGAATTTATGGAACTTCGCCCCGAAAGCTTACAGGCACAGGCAAATGAACGGATAGCCAAAGAAGACAAGAAAGGCTGAAGGATCCCTGTTTGGATTTTACTTTGGTTTATCAGGATGAAAATATTGCTGCGCTGAACAAGAGATCCGGAATTGCTGTTTCTCCGGATCGCTGGGATCTTTCCCTTGAGAGGCTGGATAAACAGGCTGCCGAATATTTAAAGATTCCGAAGCTTTTTACGGTTCATCGTCTTGATCGTGAAACATCGGGGCTGGTTATTTTTGCAAAGAATGCCGAAACACATAGGGAGCTTTCCCGGCTCTTTGAATCTCGAAAAATTGTTAAACGCTATATTGCCATTGTAAGGGGGCGGCCGTCATGGAAAGAGGCAAGCTGCGATCTTCCGCTTATTCCGAACGGAAACAAGCGTCATCTTACCATTGTCGATAAATACCGCGGAAAAAAATCCCTTACAAATTTCCATCTCCTAGGTATAGCCGGTAATTATGGTATAGTCGAAGCTCTACCCCTTACAGGCCGAACTCATCAGATCCGTGTTCATCTTGCGGCTTTGGGTCATGCCGTTGTCTGTGACGAATTTTACGGAAACAATAAAGGGGTACTTTTATCTTCTTTCAAGAAAGGCTGGCGAGGGGACCCAAAGGAAGAAAGACCCCTTCTTGCAAGGCTCGGCCTTCATGCACTGGAGCTTCAGGTGCCAGAATATAATGACCCGGAAAATACACTGGTATTAAAGGCGGAGCTGCCAAAAGATATGAAGGCTACGATCAATCAAATGGAAAAGGCCGCAAATACGGAAATTAACTTATGGAGTGAATTATGAGTTTACCAAAAACAATGAAGGCAATAGTTGCATATAGCCGGGATGATTATCGTCTAATTAATGATTTCCCTGTTCCTGAATGCGGACCAGATGACATAATTATAAAGACCGAAGGCTGCGGCATATGTGCAGGGGATTTAAAATGCAGGCAGGGAGCCCCAATGTTTTGGGGAGGCGGCATACAGCCGGGCTATGTAAATCCGCCCTTTATTCCGGGGCATGAATTTGTCGGCAGGATTGCCGCGATGGGAGAAAATTCTCCTTATAAGGACAGTTTAAAAATTGGTGACAGGATTGCCGCCGACCAGATTGTACCCTGCGGAAAATGCCGTTTCTGTAAAACCGGGCATTACTGGATGTGCCAGCCCCATGAGATTTTTGGATTCCTTTCACAGGTAAACGGCGGAATGGCGGAGTATGTGAGACTGCCAAAAAATGCTGTTATTTCCTTAGTGCCGGATGCTCTCCCTTTGGAAGCCGCTCTTTTAATTGAGCCATATTCATGTTCCAAGCATTGTGTGGACAGGGCAAATGTGCTCTGTGATGATGTTCTTGTTATTGCAGGAGCCGGCCCCTTGGGGCTGGGAATGATCACATATGCCCGCATGAAAAATCCGGCTCATCTCATCGTTCTGGATTTGCAGGACAATAGGCTGGAGAAAGCTAAAGAGTTTGGTGCGGATCTTGTTTTTAATCCCGGCAAGGTAGATGTGATTGATGAAATAATGAAGCTGACCGACGGGTACGGCTGCGATATTTACATAGAAGCCACAGGGCATCCTTCCGCCGTTATTCAGGGAATGCAGATGATCCGCAAACTCGGACGTTTTGTAGAGTTTTCTGTGTTCAGTTCCCCGGTAGAACTTGACTGGTCCATTATCGGAGACAGAAAAGAGCTGGATGTTTTGGGTGCTCACCTTTCGCCCTACTGCTTCCCCTTTGTAATAGAAAATATTGCCAATGGTAACTTAAAAACAAATGGTGTTGTAACAAAAATTTTTGAACCGGAAAAATGGGAAGAAGCTTTTAAATTTGCCGAAGGAAGAGAGGGAGATTTAAAAGTAGCTCTTAAATTTTAATTCTAGAAGGGAAGCAGAAAATTGTAAATGCCCATTACCATATAACCGATTGGCAGAATAGTTATATTCAGGACATTTTGGGCAATAATAATTAAAAAGAGCAGGGGAGCTCCAAGCCTCATTATTCTGTATTCTGTTTGAGGGCTAAGGTTCAGTCCCGAGAATGCAATATGGCTGCCGTCCAGAGGCGGAATGGGAAGCAGGTTAAATATCATCAGTCCCAAATTTATTATTACTGCATAACTAATTATCTGAATTGTAAAAATGAAAACCCTGGATTCGGTTAATGTAAAAAATAAATCAAAATTGCCATTGTTTATCAGAGTCCCCAGATAAAAATAAACCAGCCTGACAATTCCTGCTAATAAAAGTGCCAGCAGTAAATTGGAGGCGGGGCCTGCGGCTGCTATTATTGCCTTGTCCCTCCTTGGATTTTTTAATTTCATCGGATTAAACTGAACAGGTTTTGCCCAGCCGAATCCTGCAAAGATTATGAATAAAAAACCGATTGGATCCAGGTGTTTGATTGGATTAAATGTAAGCCTTCCCATTTCCTTTGCCGTATGATCACCTAACTTATATGAAGCAAAGGCATGGCAGAATTCATGTGTGGTAAGTCCTATAATAATTCCCGGGAGCATTATCAGAATTCGCTGAATATCCAGATTAAACATTCTGCCTCACTTTAATTTGGCAATGTATTTTCGTACAAAGCCCGAGGGTCTATATGTCATCTTTGCCTGCCTAAGTCCTTCATCTCCAAGATCCTGTTCCCTGTTTATATGGGTAAAGTATTCAGGAAGGGAAGCGGCAAAGGCCTGGTTAATATACTGGTATATGCCTTTGTATGCCTCAAGACCTTTTTCGAAATGAATGGTAAACATTCTGCCTCTCGCAATTGATTCGCCCAGACACCATCCGACAGGTTTTTCGTCAATATAGAATAAGCGTCCCCTCATATTGAATGTGGTAAAAAGCTCCAGAGCTTCCCTGCAGGCAATATAATCACCTTCATCATCCCTGTCTGCACGCCACTTGTCCAATACTTTTATGGCTTCAGGAATTATTTCCGGTATAAGGGGTTTTTCCTCATGGTTTTCATATAATTTCAGGAACTGGGCAATCAGATTGCGTTTTTTGTGGTATTTTTTTCCCTTTAACTCGGCAAGATCGTTTCTAAGGTATAAATAATCAAAGTTATTTCTGTCTTCCAGAAATTCCAGCCCCCATTCTTCAAGGCGCTGTCTGCTTGGGATTAAAACAAGGTCGGAAATATTCTTCCAGTAATCGTGGTTCTTGAACAATTCGCCAAGAACACCCCTGCCGGGGGCTGCACAGGGAGTCATGAAAAATCTTTTTCCTGCTTCCTCCGGTATGGATGAAGGCTGAATGCCGGAAATTATGAATGTCTTTCCTTCCAGCCAGGAAACCCTGTATTGGTAACGTTTTCTAAAGAGATAGAGCCCTGCAAATGTAAATTCAGAAACCCCGTCAGGAGTATTCGATAATCTGGGGTGCATCTCATTTTTATGTTCCAGTGATATGGGCGCAAAATCAGGATAAGTTGGAAATGCCATGTCTTATTATAGTAAAAATTAAGCATCCCGGCAACGTGGCTTCCTGCTAGTCAATTGGCCATATTCCTTCTTCCTCAAGTGTTTTAACCACATCATCTTTCCAGTTTAAGTTGGCTTTTGGGCTTGCAGGGCTTGGGTGGAGTATCCGGGTTATGGAAAAATCACCCTCGGGAAAATATCTATCTTTTACCAGCTTTATCCTTTTTTCCGCAAATGCTCCAACGCCGATTAGCCATTGCGGTTTTATTATGTTAATTGTTTCTGCCAATGCTATGTCACAAGCATTGTAAAGGGGTTCAGCTTTCTGTTTTGGCAGCTTGTCGGGAGTGAGATTGGCTCCCCCCTCGTTCATAAAAACCAATGGACAGTAATTTGCTACATAGTGGTTTTTGAAAAAATTTTCCGGGCTTCCAAAATATTCTTTGAACAATCCCCATAACCTCCTGCCGGAGACCTCCGATCTTGTACAGTTAAAGCCCAGAATTGGTCTTTTTGGATGCTCCGTGGCAGGCTTTTTTATTTCTTCTTCTATGCCCAACCATTCTTTAACAATGGAAATTTCTCCAAAGGGAATTCCTGTCTGTGCCATTCCCCAGGGGCCGGGATTCATTCCAAGGAAGATTACTTTTTTGGGGACAGAGCCGCTCCTGGAGCCGCTCCTGCCGGCGGTTTTACCGCTTGCCTGGTTATTGGGAGTTATGGCAGATCCGGCATAGAGTTCAAGGTATTGGGAATGTGCTTTTTTTGCATATTCCAGGGGATTATACACTGTAAAAACTGGAGGATCGAATTTTAAGGAACCGCATTTTTTTGAGAGTTTTGCACTTATTTTTTTTAGCTCTGTTCCCTGATCCACTTACTATAATCTTGGTTTGCAGAGTATTTCATGAATTCTGGTATCCAGAATTCCATGTGAGTATGAAGGAGTAAGTATAATTGCAGTATCCGCACCCCTGCCTGATCCGCCCAGAGCTATAATGTTTTCTCCCCATGGGATGTATCCTGCATCCAGAGCCATGGCTGCAATTTCTACGCAGACCTTTGTTCCCTGTCCGAACATTCGAAGGGTATGCGCTATTATTTCCACGGGGTATGTGCCCTGGAATTTCCTGCTAAGTCCGCGCTCGGAGCCGCTTAGGGTATGGGCTGCTATGCATATAATGACACCCTGATCTTCGAGTTTCTTTCTGTTTTCATCGGAGAGTTCATTTTTACCGTTTTCCCTGAAGCCATAGACATGGGGAATGCATATAAATTTTCCCTTATAGTCCTGTTTTTTTGCTTCATCCAATAATTTAAAGATGGTATCTCCCGTATTGGATGCCGCAAGGATAAAGTTAATATTTCTTTCCTTTGCCTCCCTAATGGCAATTTTTGATGTTTCGGCCGTTAATTCCGGTCCGCTTGAATTAAAATACATGGCTGCTCCTTTATACAAAATGTTTTTTTCCTATGCGAAGAATTATCAATGCTGCTGCAAACAGCATTACGATTGACAGGATTGAATAAGAACTTCGTCCAAAAAATCCCAGTGTAAGTGCATAAATTAATGGACCAAGCACTGCTGCAAATTTTCCAAAAATATCGAAGAAGCCGAAAAATTCCCCCGAATGTTCCGGTGGAATCATTTGACAGTAATAAGCTCTTGATGCCGCCTGAATACCGCCCTGTACGGAACCTACCAAAACTGCCAGAGTCCAGAACATTATTAGAGCTGTGTCCACTCCGAAATATGCTTCTTCAAGGCCGTAGCCCATTATAAAGCCGATTAGACAGATAAAAAGATAGAGGCAGATTGCCATGCGGATCATCTTCAATGAGCCATAACGTCTGGACATATAGGCAAATCCTATGGAACAGGGAAATGCAACAAGCTGTGTAACAAGGAGGGCAAGAATCATTCCCGTTGTGTCAAGTCCAAGTGCTGCGCCATATGCCGTTGACATTCGTATAACAGTGCCTACTCCGTCTATGTAAAAAAAGTATGCAAGAATAAAAAAGAAGAGTTTTTTATTATTAAAGATCTTTTTTGCTGTGGCAATGACCGCGGAAAAAGCGCTCTTAACCATGGGGTGGGATTTTGGTTTTTCTATTCCGTATAGCTGCTTTACATTTTTAATAAATGGTATGGAAAATAAACCCCACCAGATTACAGTTATTATTACAGAAATCTGTACTGCCAGATTCGCTCCTATGCCAAAATTGGAACCGAATGTTATAAGTGCTATGCTGAATAAGAAGGGGATTGTGCTGCCGCCAATATAACCCCAGGCAAATCCATAACCGGAGATTTTATCCATTCTGTCGGGTGTTGTAACATCGGATAAAAAGCTGTCGTATACCAGGTTTCCGCCGGAAAAGCCAATCATGGAGAATGAATATCCAACCATGAGCAGAATCCAGTTGCTGGTGAGTGCGCTAAACAGGGTAAAGCCAAGACCTATGCCAAGGAATAAAATAAAAAGCTTTTTCTTGTATCCGATAAAATCTGCCATTGCACCTATCATGGGAGCGAGCAATGCAATTATTATCATTCCCACAGATGATGAAATGCCCCACCAATAATCACCGCTCTGGCCTGCGCTGTTGGCAATACCTGTAAAGTAAATCGGGAAAACAGCCGCCATCATTATTGTTGCATAGACCGAGTTCGCCCAATCGTACATTATCCAGCTCTTTTCCTGCTTTGTCATTTTTTTTATTTCTGTTTCTGAACTCATTTTCCGCCTCTCATAAATTTATTTAGGGCTCTTTTAATTCAACCCCAGGCTTTCTGCAGCAAAGGGAGCTATGTCCAACAGGCTTCCCTTTTTATGGGAGCCGGGTTTTATTCGCAAACTCTTTATCATATAAAAAACAGTATAATCCTTCATGTCCAGGGGGTAGCCGTGGTTTGCTTTTTCTGCCTTTTCGCCGGAACCAAAACAATACCCCTCCTTTGCACAGAAACCAAATGAAGCATGAGCATAGCCGCTCTCCTGCATTTCGATTGGTTCAAGAAAACGTCTAAAGCCCTCGCTGTTTTTTATTTTATTTTTGATAATATCCGTATCATCCTCAGAAAGACTGCCCCTGTGAAAAAAGGCAGACCCGCCGCAGTTTTCGAAATAGCAGTTATGTTCTCCCGGCGCATAACCATTGTCATTTAATAATAAATGCCCGGCTTTTTCCAGTTCCATGTTCGGATCCACAATGGTATGAACATTAATCTGGTAATGATCCGAAAAAAGGATTATCTCCCTGTCTTCTCCTGCCGCCTGTAATATCTTATTCAAGTTTTCATCCAGGGGTTTATATGCCATTTCCAGTTCGGGGTTTTTCTTTCCCTTAATGCCAGTGCCATGACGATGGCAGAAATAATCGAAAGCGGTTAAATGAATTAATGCCAGTCCGGGATTATATTCCTTTAAAATATCTACCATGCAGGCAGTTGCAAAATTATCCAGGTTAGGCTGTTTTGTACCGTCAAGAAGTTTTTTATGGCGCATAAACATTTTTAACTGAAGCCTTTTACTGCCTGCATTCAGGCTGTGCAGGATCTGACTCTTGCCGGCAGGAGCAAGAACTTCAGGGATATTATAATCTATTGTTTTTGAATTGGCAGTTACGGGCCATAAAACAGCCGCCGTCTTTATTCCCTTTTCTTTGGCAGCCTGCCATAAGGTTTTTGCCTTTATGTTTTTTTCAGAACTGTTCCATAAAGGTTCATTGGAGGGGAAAGCCTGAGTATTGGAAATTAATCCATGATGTTCCGGCCTTAGTCCGGTAACAATGGAAGTATGAACCGGATATGTATTGCTTACAAAAACAGAAGGTATGCTTCTGAATACCGCCGATTTTTTTGACAGCTCCCTGAATGCAGGGTATTTCTGCAGGGTTTCAAATTCTATGTCTCCGGCTGCATCGAAACTTATTATTATCACAAGCTCAGTTCCAAAGCTCCGATTGGTCTTATTCTTAACACGGTGAAAGCTCCTTCTCCAAAGATACCTTCCATTAAATTTTTATATTCTTTTATTCTTTCCATGGGAATATAGGACTGGATTGTTCCTGCAAAACCTCCGCCATGAACCCTGCATGCTCCGTCCCTGCCCAGAAAGTTTTTTGTTAAAGCAAGCGCAAGGCTTATTCCCTGTTCCTCGGGGAGTTTTGTGGTATATATGTTTTGTAAAAGCTGCCAGGAGGAAGCTCCGGATTCGTTTACAAGATTCAGAAAGTCTGCCATTCCCTGCTTCCTGTTTGATTCTACATTCATTTTATCAAGAGCAGTCAGCATTGCATCTACACGTTTGTTTTCGTTATAAAAGTGAATGGCTCTTAGTACCGCCCTGTCTCCTGCCGCCTTTCTGATCTCCGTAATTTTGGACATAAAAATATCTTCATCTGCTTCCCGAAGAACGCTTTTGCCAAGAAAGGAAGCAGCGGCTTTCATTTCATTTGGAATGGCGGCATAATCATCGACCAGATTAGCATGACTGCCTCCTGTCGCAACAACGCAGAGTGCATAACCTGCCGCTTCCGGATTAAAAGCCACTCCCCTTACTTTGGGGTTTTCCTTGTCTCCAAAATCTATGCTTACAGCTCCGCCGGATGCACTTGCCGTTTGATCCATTAGACCGCTTGGTTTGCCGAAATAAATATTCTCTGCCTTTTGACCAATCTTTGCCAGATCCAGTGCACTCCTTTTTCCTCCGCAATAGATATTGTCAAAAATTTTTGCCAAAAGAACCTCTATTGCCGCACTGGAAGAAAGACCCGAGCCTGTAAGTACAAGGTTTGATCCATTGGCTGTAAAGCCTCCCACAGGGGTTCCCTGAGAAGTCATTTCTGCGGCAATGCCGCGTATCAAGGCCTCTGTTGTGCCGGTTTCATCCTTCCTTTGAGAAAGATCGGAAATATCTATTTTTACATCCGGGTGACCCGGAGAACGGAAAAATACCTGATTGTCATTTCTGGGAGCAACGACAGCAGCGGCATCGAGCTGTATGGAAGCGGCCAATACCTTCCCCTGATTATGGTCTGTATGGTTTCCCCCAAGTTCAGAACGGCCGGGAACGGAAAAGATCCTTAAATCTCCACCTGTTTCCGGAAAATCCTTTTTGGGGAAAGCAGCCGGACTGTCTTCTATCATTGTCTTTAAAAGGCCGCTATAGCGTTCTTTGGCGGAAGATGGTTCTCCGTAAAGTAATGAAAACTGCTTTTCAGCCTCCGGTGAATTTATTTTTTCCAGATATTCTTTCCCCGTCATTGTTCTCTCCTGTGTTTGTTGGATTCAGTATAATACCCTATATGCTTATTGCCAATACCTGGCATTTAGATTAAAATTAGCCCTATATTGGATAATGAGGTGTTAATATGAATGATATTTTTGAAAAATCAAGAAAATTACTTAACGACTGGAAAGGTGATAAATATGTTTTTGGTAGGGCTGTACTTCCGGAAATAGGCAGACTCGCTTCTTTATATGGAAAAAATGCGCTTGTTGTCTGTAATACCACCTATATGAAACCTGTTGCAGATGCTGTTTTGGATTCCCTTAAAAAGGCCGGGATTTCTCTTGCAGGTGGAAAAATAGTTCCGGATGCAGGTCCAAACGCTCCCCGTGCTGATGTATACAGGATAGAATCCTATATATTGCATTACAAACCCGATGTGATAATTGCTGTCGGCGGCGGCTCCAATATAGATGCCTGTAAGGCAGCCAATTTTCTTGCCACTCTTGGAGCAGAGGTAAGCCCCGAAATCGATCACTGGTTTGGAACCGGCATTGTATCGGAAGCTCTCGGAAAGAGTTCCAATAAGCTCTGTCCCCTTATTGCGGTTATGACGGCTGCAAGTTCCGGAGCTCATTTAACAAAATATTCCAATATTACCGATCCTGTTTTGGCACAGAAAAAACTAATCGTAGATGAGGGAATTGTTCCTCCGCATGCTTTATTTGATTATGATGTTACCGCTTCCCAGCCTGTGCCGCTGACAATTGACGGTGCTCTCGATGCCATTGCGCATTGTTTTGAAGTATTTTCAGGTTTGCCAAAAACAGCTCCCCAGGCAACCTATGATCTATTGGCCGGAATAACCGAAGCAGCCGTGGAGCTTAGCGTTCAGTATTCTCCCAGGGTAATTAATGATCCCAAAGACATGGAAGCCAGGGAAGCCATAGGAATGGCAACTGACCTTGGCGGTTATGCAATAATGATTGGGGGAACCCACGGGCCGCATATGACGAGCTTCTCCCTTATCGACAATGCAGGGCATGGAACCGCCTGCGGACTTATGAATCCCTATTATGCCGTTTTCTTTGCTCCTGCCATAGAAAAGCAGATTCTTCTTGTCGGAAACATATTAAAGAAACATGGTTATATTTCTGATGATTTGGACAGTTTAAAAGGCAGGGAACTTGGATTGGCTTTTGCAAAGGGTCTTATTGCTTTTGGCAAGGCAATAAAAGCTCCTGTAACATTGCAGGAATTGCCTAACTGGAACGATGCACTGGTGGATAAAATTCTTAATGCGGCAAAGGATCCCCAGCTTGATATGAAGCTAAAGAACATGCCCATTCCCCTTACCGCTGCCACGGTAGATGAGTATATGGGGCCGATTATCCGTTCTGCCGTAAAAGGCGATCTGTCACTGATAAAAAGCCTGTCTGCATAAGGTGCATAGTTATCTTGTAATTGCAGATGACTTTACCGGAGCCAATGATACAGGTATTCAAATTAGGCGAAGGGGTAAGCCGGTAAGGGTTGTATTTAATGCCTCTGACATATCCTCAGGCGGCTCCTATGTATTGGATACCGAATCCCGTTTTCTTTCGGAGGAAGAATCCTTTAAGAAGATTCTTGCCGAAGTGGAGAAGATCGATTTTCGGGATTTTAAACATGTCTTTAAGAAAGTGGACTCTGCCCTTCGCGGAAATATTGCTTCTGAAATAAGGGCTCTGTCCCAATGCTTTAAACCCGATATTATTGTCTTTGCACCTGCCTTTCCCCTAATGGGGCGTACCACTGTAGATGGAATACAGCATTTAAACGGAATACCTCTCCTAAAGACCGAGTTTGCAAATGATATAAAAACACCTGTTAAAAAAGACAGTATTACAGAAATTATGAAGGATGCATTTAATGCTCCATTTAACGGGTCTTCTTACGGCATGAAGGAGATCATTCATATCAAGACAGGAGAGCCGGGTTATGCCGGAGATATTTTCGCAGAAAATGCTGTCTATTGTTTTGATGTACAGAATAATGATGATCTTGATTTGATTGTTCATTCTGCACTGCAAACCAGGAAACGCATACTCTGGGTTGGCTCTGCGGCTCTTGCAGATGCCCTCTTGGGGACAGAGGTAAAAACTCTTCCTGCCATGGCTGTAATTGCAAGTCTAAGCTCTGTATCTAGAGCTCAGGTACATTATGCCGAAAAGCAGGGGATTTCCCTTGTAAAAATTCCCCTGTATAAGATTTTGGAAGATCCTGAACAAAGTCATGGAGAAGAAATAATTAATAAGGCTCTGTCCCTGCTGAAAAATAATAAGGACATTGTATTGCTTCCATCTTCCGTATACAGTATTGATGAGTTTTATAAAACAGAAGAAGCGGCTTTGCGCTCAGGCTTGGACAGTGCGGAAATGAGTGTTTTTACACAGCATTTAATAGGCAGCATTGCCGTAAATATTCTGGAAAAAATTTCCATGGAAGGACGTTCATCTTCCATCGGTTTGTCCGGCATCTTTCTTTCCGGCGGTGATACGGCCATGGCCTTTATGGACAGGGCAGAAGCTTCCGGGACGGAAATGTTATGCGAAATGGCGGCAGGGATTCCCATAATGCATTTGGCCGGAGGGAAATTTGACGGTTTATCGGTAATTACAAAGGCCGGCTCTTTCGGGAATGAAGATGCCGTATTCCAGGCTATAAGAAAACTCGGAGAAACCGGAATTGTCTTGCAATAAAGGGGAGTCAATAAGGAGGATTTTATGCAGAAAAAAATATATATAATCCATGAAAATGATGAGTGGACCCTGCATTTAACGCAGAGGCTGGATGAATTAAAACTGCCTTATGAGAGCTGGCATCTGGACAGAGGGCTTGTTAATCTGGGAGAGGAGCCTCCAGCCGGTATTTTCTATAACCGTATGAGTGCATCTTCCCATACAAGGGGACACCGTTATGCGCCAGAATTTACATCCTCCGTACTTGACTGGCTGGAATTCTATGACAGAAAAGTAATTAACGGCAGCAGAGCTCTTTCCTTTGAAGTTAACAAGGTTAAGCAGTACTTATTCCTTGAAAAAGCCGGGATTAAAACACCGAAAACCATTGCCGCACTGGGCAGGGATGAATTAATAAAGGCGGCGGAAAAGTTAAATGTCCTGCCCTTTATAAGCAAGCATAATAGGGCCGGCAAGGGATTGGGAGTAAAGCTGTTTAGAACACTCGATGAATTTATCTCCCATGTAAATAGTGATTTTTTTGAAGATTCGGTGGATGGTATTACACTTTTACAGCAATATATTAAAAGCCCTGAATCCTGTATTGTCCGTAATGAGTTTATTGGCGGAAAGTATTTATATTCGGTAAGGGTAGATACAAGTGCCGGTTTTGAGCTTTGTCCGGCTGATGCCTGTCAAATTGGAGATGCCTTCTGTCCGGTGGGAACAGCACCCGATTCCGTTAATGCAGGTTCCGGGAATGATAAATTTGAAATAATTGAAAATCCCGATCCGGAGCTTATTTCCCAATATGAAAAATTCCTGGATGTAAATTCTATTGATGTTGCCGGAATAGAATTCATTTCCGACGAGAAGGGTAAAAAATACTCCTACGACATAAACACAAATACAAATTACAATGCCCAGGCAGAAACGAAGGCAGGTAAATTTGCAATGCTGGAACTGGCAAAATATCTTGGCAGCTTGCTCTGAAAGATTAGCTCTGGTATAATTATTTTCATGAAAACAATTAACCTTCCTTATGGCAATGATATTCTGGAATGTAAAATTCCCGAAAATCGTTTTAAAGGAGAGCTTCTTTCACGGATGCATCATTATAAGGCTGAAAAAACCCAGGAAGAGCTAATAAAAGATGCATTAAAAAATCCCATTGGTAGTCCTCCCCTAAGAAAGCTGGCGGAAGGGAAAAACAATATTGTTTTAATTGCAAGTGATCATACAAGGCCTGTTCCCAGTAAGTTAATTATACCTCCCATGCTGGAAGAAATAAGAAAGGGAAATCCGGATGCGGATATTACGATTTTAATTGCAACCGGCTGCCATCGCCTTACTACCATGGCGGAACTGGAAGAGAAATTTGGCAGAGAGATTGTAAGCAGGGAAAAAATAATTATCCACGACTGTGATAATTCCAAAATGGTAAATATCGGGAAGCTGCCTTCCGGCGGCGACATTGTAATAAATGAACTTGCCGTAAATGTAGACCTTCTTTTGGCGGAAGGTTTTATAGAGCCGCATTTCTTTGCGGGTTTTTCCGGCGGAAGGAAGAGTGTTTTCCCCGGTGTTTGCAGCAGACAGACGGTTATATATAACCATAATGCGGATTTTATTGCCGACCCATGCGCACGAACCGGAATTCTCGAGGGGAACCCCATTCATATGGACATGCTTCATGCTGCAAGGGAGGCAGGGCTTGCCTTTATCTGCAATGTGGTTATTAACTCTGCAAAAGAGGTAATCTATGCTGTTGCAGGAGACTGTGAGCTTGCACATAAGGAAGGCAGGGAATTTCTTCTAAGCAAGTGCAGGGTAGAGCCGGCAGAAGCGGACATTGTTATTGCGACTAATGGCGGTCATCCCCTGGATCAGAATATTTATCAGGCTGTAAAGGGCATGACTGCGGCAGAGGCTGTTGTGAAAAAGGACGGCATAATTATCATGCTGGCTAAATCCGGCGATGGTCATGGCGGACATGAATTTCATAAAACATTCAAGGAAGAAAAAGACCTAAACCGCATGTTGGATACCTTTATGAAAACTCCAAGGGAAGCAACAAGGGTGGATCAATGGCAGTCGCAGATTTTTGCCAGGGTCTTGCAGCATGCGAGGGTAATTTATGTTTCAGATGCGGATGATGAAATAGTGGAGGATCTACACATGATTCCTGCAGCATCCATCGGTGATGCCCTTCAAAAAGCAGAAGAAATTTTAGGCAATCCAAATGCAGGAATTGCTGTTATCCCCGATGGAGTTTCTGTTATTGTCGCATAAGAGCCGGCAGGCTCCTAGGGTGTCATTTCAAGCATAATCTTGCCTGTAACCTTGTTGGGTATATCATAGGCGCTAATGGCTTCATATGCATTGTCTATATTTGCAACCTCATAAATAAGCGGCTCCACATTAACTTCTCCGCTTGCAATGAAGCGTGCGGCATCACGCCATTCATCTCCCGGGAAATTTGCCGAATAGCTCATCCATACGCCATGAAGATTTAGCTGGCGGCGGGAGAAAACCCCGTAAAACAAACCGGGAGATAAAACTATATCATGGTGCATGGTGCCAATAATGGAAACATTTGCCCCTGTTTCTGCTATTCGTAAGGAAATTTCAATTGTGTCCTGAACACCAACGGCTTCAACAACCTGACTTACACCCCTTTTTCCCGTCATTTCCATAAATTTTTCAAGGAAATTTTCTTCAGATGTATTAAATACCGCATGGGCTCCAAACTTTGCCGCCCTGTCCAAACGTCCCTGGTTAATGTCAAAAACATAAATGCGTCTTGCGCCAAGTGCCTTTGCAGCCTGAACTGCCAGGAGTCCTATTGTACCTGCACCTACAACGGCAATATCTTCGCCTTTTCTGAATTTCATTAGATACAGGCCGTGAAGCGAAACCGACAGGGGTTCTATAAAGGCGGCATGCAGGGGGTTCATGTCTTTGGGCATTTTTAGGAGGTTCACCGGATCTATAAGGTTGTACTCCATAAAACCGCCTGAATCCGGGACACTGCCGCCTATAAAACGCGAACTACTGCATTGTCCGAAATTACCGTTTTTGCAATCAACACATTCATGACAGACCAGAAGGGGAACCAGAACAACAAGGTCTCCGGGAGCAAAACCTGTAACACCTTCGCCTACTTCTTCCACTACAGCAGAGAATTCGTGGCCAATGGCGGCAGGGGTTATGCGAATCTGGCCTTCCAATACCCTTGGGACATCGGAGCCGCAAATCCCAATGTATAAACTGCGAATCAAGACCTTGCCCGGTTCACAAATGGGTTTTGGTACGGACTCCACCCTGACATCTCTTGCTCCATAAATTCTGACTGCTTTCATTATTGTACTCCTTATATATAATATAAACCCTGCTCTGGCTTGCGTCAATTAAAGTTACATTAGTGGTGCAAAGATCCTGAGTACTTCCTGAATGATCCTCTGAAAGGCATTTCGGGAACAGTCCCTTAATGTAATCTGCCTGCATACCTGCAGGGTATTAATAAAATCTTCCTTTACTTTTGCCACACTGGAAGTTTTATACATCCATACACCGCATTCAAAATGCAGGTAAAGACTGCGGAAATCCAGATTGCTTGTTCCAACAGTAGCGGTACTGTCATCGGAAACAAATGTTTTTGAATGGTTAAATCCCCTGGTATATTCGTAAATTTTTACACCGGCGTTAATTAATTGTCTGTAATATGAACGTGAAACTATTGCTACTGTTTTTTTATCCCAGCGGAAAGGGGTTATAATACGTACATCCACTCCGCTTTTTCCGGAAAGGCAGAGTGCCGTCAGAAGATCATCATCAACAACAAGATATGGAGTGTTAATATATAAATATTCTTTTGCGTTATTAATTATCTGAATATAGACATGCTCGCAGACATTTTCCGTATCGAAGGGATTATCCGCATAGGGTTGAACATAACCATCGGATTTTACCGGAGAGACAGCCGGGCTTCCGTCTGAATTCTTCCATGGATAAAACAAGAGGGCTTCATCCTTGTTTTTTCTACCCAAATTCCACATTTCAATAAATGTCAGCGTTAGGCTCCATGCTGCCATCCCGTTAATCATTATTGCAGCATCCTTCCAGTGGCCGAATCTTTCCTGTGCATTTATGTATTCATCTGCAAGGTTGATCCCCCCTGTGAATGCACATTTCCCGTCTATGCTGATAATCTTTCGGTGATCCCTGTTATTGTGCAGGGAAGAAAGAATGGGTTTAAAGGGATTGAATATCATGCACTTTATTCCCCTGTCTTCCAGGCTTTCTTCGAAATCCGAAGGCAGGGATGTAAAACAACCAAGATCATCATAAATAATTCTTATGTCCAATCCCTGCGAAGCTTTCCTTTCAAGGATTTCCATTATGGGATCAAGCATTTTCCCCTGACGGAGAATGAAGAATTCCAGAAAAATATATTTCTCTGCTTTTTCCAGTTCTACAAGCAACCTTTCAAAAAAACTCTCCCCGGAATTAAAAAATACAGTCTCAGTATTTTTGAAAACAGGATAACCTGCATAGTTTTGAAGATAGGTAACCTGCGGCAGACATTCTTTATGTTCATTTGAAAGCTCATTTAATGCATTGCCTGCAGGAGAAAAAAACGGTCTATAATGCAGATTCGCTTCAGAAACCTGCTGTCTTAGTTTTTTTGATGTGAATTGTGTATGTAAAAAAACATAAACTATGCCTCCGAAAATCGGAAACAGAAGAATAAGGAAGATCCAGATGAGTTTATATGCCGATTTCATCTGTTTGTTTAGAACATAAATACATACTACTATGCTTATCCCCTGAAAAAATAAATTCAGGTAACGGAAAATTAAATGGGTTCCTGCTATTACCAAAATGAAAAAGAGAAACTGAATCAGGATTAGAATCATTATTAATAAACGCTGTCTGAAGACAACACGCAGCCATTGTTTTTCCATTATTTACATTCTATGCCGGCCAGACTCCGGCTCCCATTCGGAGAACCTGTACGTCTGAAGAGCTAATATCCAGTACCGTAGAAAAAATTCTATTTCTGTCCTCCCCGGGATCCAGGATTAAATCCAGACCTCTAATATCCTCCAGTTCCCATCCTCCGTCAAACAATGTTTCTTCACGGTAGTATTCTGCATCCGGATCATCTGAATCGTCATCGTAAATTTCCGAAAAATCTGTTACTGAATCTTCGTCATAATTTACTGCCATGCTTCTCTTTGCCGTAATGCCATATAAGGGGCAGCCGAGTGTATCTACCAATGCAAGGGGAACAGGGTAATCCGGAAGCCTAATCCCTATTTCCTGCCTCTTGAGGCTAAGCGTTTTTTCCGTTCCAAGCAGGGTTTTTAGGATGAAAACATAGGGACCAGGGGTAAGTCTTTTTATTAATCTGAATCTGGTATTATCGAGGCTGCAAAAGTCTCCAAATTGAGATATGTCTGAGCATATTAATGTAAAAAGACGCTCGTTTCTTTCCTTTGACAACGCTTTTAATCGTTTAATTCCTTCCTTGGATTTGATAGAGCAGACTATGCTCCAGCTTGTATCTGTCGGGATGGCTGTAATACCTCCCTCATGCAGTATATTGGCTGCTTTGGTGAGAATTCTGTCATCCAGGTTGTTAGGAACTATGTATTCAATCATTTTATTGATCCTGAATTAAAAGTATCATGTTTTAGTTAAATTTTCTATACGTATTTTTATTTTCTGTATGAATAAACATACAGTCTATAGAGCTATTTTCTTTTTTTGTTTAAATAATTTTTCCTAATTCCTTGTATTATAATGAATTAGAAATGTTTATATTTATTTTTCTTACTTGGCATGGTAGTTGCTATATTATGCATAAGAAGTAGAATTGTAAGGAGTTTAAAATGGAAAAGATAAAAAACATCAGAAAAGAGAAGAAATCCGGGGATTTTACAGGTCAGGATGACCTTTTTCTTGCATATATAAATCAAATTAAGAAAATCCCGCTTTTAACCTTTGAAGAGGAGCTTGAATTATCCCGTCGAATTCAGGACGGGGACAGTGCTGCACGAAAAAAACTGATAGAAGCCAATCTAAGGCTTGTTGTAAAAATTGCAAAGAATTATTTTTCCAGGGATTTTTCCTTTATGGATTTAATTCAGGAAGGCAATATGGGGCTCATGCGTGCAGTGGAAAAGTATGACTACCGCAGGGAAAACCGTTTTTCTACATATGCCGCCTGCTGGATACGTCAGGCGATATCCAGGTATTTATCCGACAAAAGAAGGCATATCAGGCTGCCTCACAGGAAGGAAGAAATGTTTGGCAAAATCCAGCATGCCACCAATACATTACATCAATTATATATGCGTAAACCCAATACAGAGGAAATTGCAGCCGAGATAGGTGTTTCAGCCAATGAAGTGAAGGCCGTGCTTAATCATTCCTACGATACCCTTTCGCTTGACAATACGGCAGGCAATAATGAAAACGGAGCTGTAATCGAGTATTTTGGAGATAATAGTTATAGTCCGGAAAGAAGCTTCCTGAGAAAAAACTCCCGTAAAGCCGCATTGGATATGCTGAAGAATTTAAAGGACAGGGAAAGGAATGTAATTATTTTCCGTTATCAGCTAAACGGGGGAAGATCCTATACCCTGAAAAATATCAGTGATAAGACCGGACTTTCCACAGAAGCTGTAAGACAGATCGAGTTCCGTGCCCTTAGGAAGCTTCGTAATAATGCCGGTGAGCTGCATGAATTCAGGGAATATATTGAAGCAATGTAATACATGCGCTATTAAGTCAGGTTTTTTGGCTGCTGTTCGCATAACAGTATATGCAGCCATTATTACATGTATTGTATTCTCCAATATCAACACTAACAGTGCAAAGACATTCTGACCTTTGGTTTTTGTCTTTTTTATAAGGTTGCAAATTACCCCTTAATTCACCTATAAGGTCACCTATAAGGTCACCGTCTATGCAGGCGGCTTTTTTTATACCGTATACAGAAAGATCGATTATCTCTGCACAGGTACTTATTTCCAGGTTGTTTTCCATAGCAGCTATTGAAAAGTTCTTTGCCAGGTAATGTCTTTCCTCTTCTGTAATTTCCCTGACATTGTTTTCTATCATCCGCTTTTCGGTTTTTTTGTAGAAGTCCAGGAAGCTAAAAATAACCTTTTGAGTATAACCCCCCAGATCCCTGCTAATGGCATTAAACATATCAATATGGTATGAAACAGTATATTTATCATTAATTAATACGGGATCATATCTCCAGATAATCCTTTTTGGATCTGTTAAGTCAGATAACCTTATAAATGTTTCGATTAACGTCTTTTTGTCCGGCAGCCTCATTTCTATATCATTGTCATAAGGGTTAAGACTGAACTGGAAATAATAGGCATAGTGATTTAGCTCATCAAGCCTGTCCAGTAATGGCTGCGGATTCTTGCTCCAGAAAACAATACATTCAACATCGTCCGGCTTAAGACTAAGGGTTCTTATTTGGCTGTGGTTCATGGGATTTCTTACACTAACAGAACCTTCTTTTAATCTTTCAAAGAGGAAGGTCGAATGATGGGCAGGAATATCTGTCCTTCTGCTGGCACTTATTATCATTTATTTTCCATATTCAGATTCGTTATCCGCCGCATAAGCCTCATCTGCAAGAGCAGCCGGATCCATGGCAGAAAATGAAGCTTTCCTGCTTTTTAGCGAATGACGGAGAGAGGCAATAAGGGTAGCGGCATTTTCTTTGCTAATTCCGCCTTTCACCGCAATCTCCTCAGAGCCGGCACGGGAAATATTTTCCAGACTGCCGAAGACATTCATTAATAATCGTGCCTTTCCGCTGCCAATGCCTTCCATGGATTCCAGCACCGGGAATTGCATGTCTTTGGAAAGAAGTTTCTGGTTAAGCCTTCCTGCAAAGCGGTGTGTTTCATCCCTGACATATTGAAGAAGTTTTAACACCTCCGATTTCTTTTCCAGTTTAATTGATGTTTTGGCTCCTGATGGACAAATTTCCTCTTCCCTTTTTGCCAGCCCGGCAAGTCCGCAGTCTATTCCCAGTTCTTCCAGTATGGACTTTGCAGCATTTACCTGTCCGAACCCTCCGTCAACAAGGATTAAATCCGGCAGCTCCTGTCCTTCCCGAATCAATCTGGAATAACGTCTTTTAATCACTTCCCTGATTGACGCATAATCGTCTATTTTTCCGTTTAGACTCCTGATTTTAAAATGACGGTAATTCTTCCTGTCCGGCATTCCGTTTTTAAAAGAGATCATGGAAGCGGCTGTATGTTTTCCTCCCATATGGGAAATATCGAAACCTTCAATGATCCTGGGAATGGTTTTTAAGTTTAATAAATTTTTAAGTTCCTCAAGAATTGGTCCTGTACCCCTTTCCCTAAGTCTTTTCCGCATTTCTTCCTTTGCGTTTTGAGCCGCCATGGCTAAAACGGCAATATGCTTTCTGTCATTTTCTTCATTGCCGGGGATCAGTAATTCGGTTTTTATGTCAAAGTTCTCATGAAAGTATTGTTTCAGGAGAGATTCAAAACCATCCTGTGCCATGGATTTCATCAGATAAATATTTGGAGGAGGATGCCGGCTCGGATTGTAATAGGCAGCCAGAAATGTTTCCAGTGCCTCTTCTTCCTTTGCCGCAGAACGCGAGCTGTATAGTTCCTGGTTTGTCATTCGCCCTTCACGCATGGACATTACAGAAAAGGTTGTAAAAATTCCTTCCTGCACCCATGCAATATAATCGCGGCTTAATGGATCCATGTCTTCAACAGAATTACTTTCCGAAAGGCTTTCTATTGCCCTTATTAAATTCCTTAGCTCCGCCGCTTCTTCAAAATGAAGCAGTTTTGCGGCTTCATGCATTCTGCCGCTTAACTCCATAATTAAAGAAGTTGTTTCCCCCGAAAGTAGCTTTTCCACCCTTTCTATTTGTACACGGTAAATCTCTCTTATATCTTCATTTTTTTGGCATGGAGCAAGACAGCGTTTAATATGATAGTACATGCAGGGACTTTCACGTTTTCTCATGGTTTTGCATTTTCTTATGGAAAAATGTTTTTCCAGCATTTCCATTACCTTGTTTAATGCAAAAATGTTCGGGAAGGGACCAAAATACTTGCTCCCATCCTTAACAATGTTCCGTGTTTTAAAAACCCTGGGAAATTCATCTGCAGTAATTCTAACCACCGGGTAGGTTTTACCGTCTTTTAAACTGATATTATATTTTGGGTTATGCTGTTTTATCAGGGTATTTTCAAGAAGCAGAGCCTCATATTCATTCGATACAATTATTGTCTCTATGTATTTTGCTCTTTTTATCAGAGCCTCTGTTTTTATATCCTTGCTGCCTGAAAAGTAGGAACTCAGGCGTTTTTTTAGGTTTTTTGCCTTTCCTGCATATATTATTCTGTTCTCCCCGTCCTTCCAGAGATAAACTCCGGGATTATCAGGTGTATCTTTGGCCTGGGCTTTGAGACTTTCATAATTTTCAGAAAATCTGTCATGAACCATGGGTAATTATACCGATAAAATAAGTGAGATCTAGATGAAAAAACCCTTATTAATAGCAATTTTTTGTATATTATTTTCTCTTTCTGCCGGAGTCTATGGAATAGGTGAAAATGTTTTGGTAATTGGATCCTCATCTTCCTGGAATCTAATTGAAAACATGCAGGGAATTATTGAAGCTTCATTAATTAGACCAAATCCAGTATTAATGCTCGGTGGAACCCGGATTCAATATAATGATTCTATCGATCTCTATCTTTCATTTGATGGAGGAAGTTTTAATACCCCCGGAGGGAATTATCATATTGGCTCCTCCGGTCAGCCTTCCCTTGTTGGTTCCCCCTTAAGCAGAATGGGCGATGGAGCAATACACTTTCGCGGAAATGGAAGAACTGGGAGTTACCCGCTTGTTTTAACTCCCGGTTCCAATGCTCTTTTTGCTCCGGGTAATCACCTTATGGATTTCTCCATAGAATTCTGGCTCTGTCCCCAAAACCTGGAAAATGGAGAGCAAATTTTCACCATGACATCATCCCTTCCTCTGAATGGACATTTTCTTGATCAAAGTATTAACTGTATCGCATCCAGAAGCAGGCTTAATTGGACTTTCAATAATTTCTTTTTCTTTCCCGGTTTAAGCCAAAGTATTAACATAATATTGACCAGTCCCCCAATAATAAATCAAAGCTGGAGTCATCATTTAATTCGTTATGATGCAGATTTGGGGATTATTGAATATATTGTTGATGGCAGACTAGAAGATCTGGCCTATACGACATCCAATGGACGTGAGAGCGGACAAATATTTTTTCCTGTAATCGGGGAAGACAGCAGCATGGTTCTTGGTGCCCGTTATACCGGTCTGATGGATGAGTTTATCATTAAAAATTCAGTTCAGGATGACCCTGTTCTGGTAAAATATTTATTGCCGGGCCGTATAGAGAGCCATACCATAGATCTGGGTTTCATTGACAGCCGTATCCTTTTATTGGAGGCTCTTGGCGGCAGAACAGAGTTTTCTTCCTCCCCCGGACAGGTAAGTAATTTCTATGCCGGGAATAATAGCCTCCGCTTCTCTGATTTTTCGGAAATAAGGTTCTTCCTTAGATACAGCAATAATCCCTACGAATGGGGGCCATGGATTCCCGTTATTCCGGGAATAGATGTCAGCGACAACCAAATGGGCAGATATGTTCAAATTGCCGCTGAATTTTATCCCGGGATGAACGGAAACGGCTCTCCTTATCTGGAGGAAATACGGCTTACATATTTAACCAGAGAACCGCCTCCTCCTCCCAGCCAGCTTATAGCCATTCCCCAAAACGGGTCTGTGGAATTAACATGGAGATCAAGTTCTTCCAGAAATATTGGCGGTTATATTATTTATTATGGAACTGCAAGAGGTGAATATTTTTCGGCCATGCCGATTGATGTGGGAAATACTAATTCCTATACAATAGATGGATTAAATAATGGCACACTTTACTATTTTGTAATTGCCGCCTATGACAGACTCTCCGATTACCTTATTTCCCCCCATCCCGGAGCCTTTTCCGTGGAAGTTGCGGCAAGACCTTTAGCTCAGCAAGGCCATTAGGTTATTGATAGTTTAGAGAAGACTGTTATAATTATAGTGCCTATGGAATTAGAGTTTAAAAATGCTCTGGGGAACTATATTGGGGAAATGTCCTGTCTTCCTACTTCGTCTTTAATGGCCCTGGAAGTATGTAACAATTATTTTACCTCGCCGGGAGATCTTGTCAAACTTGTTTCTCTGGATCCTGTAATATATGGACGTTTATTGTTCCTTGTTAATTCAATTTATCCCGGAGAAGAGCAGCCCATATGCAGCAGTGAACATGCCATTATTAAACTTGGAATGAATACGGTAAAAAACCTCATTGTCTCCATGGCAGAACAGAAAACCAACAGGACTTCAGAAAAAGATGGACATATTAATGATGGGCTTGATATGATAAATTTCTGGCGTCATTGCCTCTGTGTAGGAATTTCTGCCAGGCTTCTGGCTCAAAATAAAGGAGCGGACATTAAAACGGCAGAAAGATATTTTTCTGCCGGATTCCTGCATGATATAGGCAAGATCCCCCTTAACGGGATTTTAAAAACAGAATACATACTTGTATTGGATTCCGTCAGGGAAGGGCAGAAATCCCTGTTTAATGCAGAGAGCCTGTCTTTCGGGTTTAACCATTGCTGCAGCGGTTTTTATATGAATGAGGTATGGAAGCTTGATACATATATTGGTGATGCCATAATGTACCATCATTCCAGTGATGATTATTCAGGCGATTATTCAGATCTGGTTTATTGTGTGGCAGCTGCAAATCAATTTGCTGTTAGTTCCGGCATTGGTTTTTCCGGCAATACGGAAGTGGACAGTGTTTCTCCGGAAATTATGGAAAAGATCTGTATAAAACCCGATCTGTTTAATGATATAAAGAATACGGTACTTAAAGAAATAGAAAATGCAGAATTTTTTCTGAAAATAGGAGAGGCTGCAGGAAGTACATATTCCTGTAAGACCGGTTAAGGGAGTGTCAATGTTTTCTTTGCGTTTTTGGGGAGTCAGGGGATCCATTCCATGCCCCGGTAAAAAAACCCTTATTTATGGCGGTAATACATCATGCCTTGAGATACGCGCTGGAAACAGACTTATAATTGTAGACATGGGAACTGGAATAAAACCCCTTGGAGATTATCTTTTATCAAATGATTTAAAAAATGGATCTCTGGATATAGACATCTTTATTTCTCATACCCATTGGGATCATATTATGGGTTTTCCCATGTTTGCTCCCATATTTAACCCGGCTGTTAATATCAGAATTTGGGGACCGCTTTCTTACGATAATAATTCACTTGCTTCCATAGTAGGGGAGCAGTTATCCTATAAATACTGGCCGGTAAGGTTAAGTGAGCTGGTTGCCAAAGTGGAATTCCGGGAGCTTAATGAGGGTAGAATTGATCTGGGCGGCGGACTTATAGTTGGCTGTAAATATTTAAACCATTCAATTGCATGTATGGGATACAGCTTTGAATATATGGACAGGAAGATAGTCTGTGCCTTTGATCATGAACCTTTCAGAAACCTTTTCCCCATGGAAATGTCGCATAACGAATACAGCTCCGGCGAAGGGGAGGCTGCCGCTTCTGAGGAAAACAGGAAGATGTATGACTTCTATAAAAATGCGGATATCCTTGTGCATGATGCGCAATTTCTGCCGGGGGAGTTTGAAAACCGCATTGGCTGGGGGCATTCTTCCTTCGATTATGCAATAGATGCGGCACTGGCGGAAAAAGTAAAAAATCTGGTTTTCTTTCATCATGATCCAGGCCGCAGTGACAGGGAGCTTGGAATGCTGGAAAAAAAATACAGGAAAAAAGCAAAAAAATTCAGGGAACTAAAAATAATAATGGCTCGGGAAGGGCTAAAAATCGAGGTATGACATGAAAAAGACAAAGGTATTTTTGGCGGGAATAGGCGGTTACGGAGGCTGGTATCTTCATGGCTTATTCAATACAGATGACAGTTCATTTGAACTTGCAGGCGTGGCAGATCCTTTTGCCTCTTCATCCAGGCGTTATGAAGATTTAAAGGCAAAGGGCATACCAATTTACAATACTCCGGATGAGTTTTATGCGGAGAACAGTGCGGATTTGGCAATTATTGCTTCTCCCATTCATACTCATGATCCATATATCCGTTCCTGTCTTAAAAACGGAAGCTATGTGTTATGCGAAAAACCGGTAACAGGATCCCTTCAGGAACTCGATGATCTTATCGAGGTAGAGAAGAAATCAGGACTCTTTGTAGCTGTAGGTTTTCAGGATTGTTTTTCACTGGATGTACTTGATTTAAAAAAAGACATCCTGAATGGTCTGTTTGGAAAACCCCTGGAATTCAAATTGATACGCATGAATGCCAGAGGCACAAAATATTATAATCGCAATGGCTGGGCAAGTAAGCTTTTCTTTGAGGGCAAGGCAATAATGGACAGTCCATTGCAGAATGCCAATGCCCACGATCTTCAAAATATGTTCTTCCTTCTGGGAGATGATATGGGAAAGAGTGTGGAAATTGATTCATTAAAATCCGAATTATGGAAGGGACATCCGCAAATCGAGAATTATAATGCTGCTGCCGTCCGTATAAAGACAAAGAAGGGAGTAGATATTGGTTTTTATACAGCCCATTGTGTTACAGGAGATATGGAAGGTCCGCTAGCCGAATACCATTTCGAAAAAGCCATTGTAAAATGGGATAACTGGGATTATAAGGTATTTTTTAAGGATGGAACAACAAAGGTTTACAGTGAAGGTAATAGGGGAAAACCATTCAAGAAATTTTACGATACCCTGGAAGCAGCCAGAACAGGTATACCTCCTGTTTGTACACTGGAGACAGCCAGAACCCATACCCACTGCGTTGAGCTTGTTCAAAAATTCCCCATTGTTGATATTGCAAAGGATAAATTAATCGTAACAAACAATGAGGATGGAGATTCGTTCTATGAGATTCCGGGTTTAAACGATGCCTTCTTTAAGGCATACGAAGAAAGTAAGCTGCCTTCGGAAATTGGTTTTGGAGGGATGAATGAATAGAAATCGGAAAGGTTATAAATATTTATTTATAGCAACAGCTATTCTTGTTATTGCATTTTTATCCGGCTGTGTTTCGAACGGCGGGGGAACCCAAGCCCAGACATTCCGGGACAGTGATGATATTCAGAACTATATTGGCATAGTAAACATTATGCTTCATCCGAATATCGATCGTTTTGTAAGAAATGTAATTATGGAAAGGATGTCAACCGGGAACACTGATGATGACAATTATGCCCAGGCTCTCGAATACTACCGCCGGGGCGGACAGGGTTCCGGATATGTATATGTAGATCAGCGGGGAAATAATTACATTATTACCAATTATCATGTGATTACCGGAGCATACAGGCTGTCCATCACCTTCGAAGATGAAGCCGGAAGAAGAACAAGATTTAATAACCTGACTGTGGTTAATGCTGACCCTGAGGCAGATTTGGCAATTCTTGCCTTTCCTGAAGGTCAAAGACCTTTTTCCAGAGGAATTCCTTTAAGTACGGAAACATTAAGGTACGATACCCCCGTTAGGGCGGCAGGTTATCCCAGTATGCAGGGAATACCTACATGGAACTTTTCTGCCGGAAATATTATTAATCCGAGGGTGCAGCTTCCGGGAAGGGCAGACAGATTTATCCAGCACAGTGCACCGATAAACCACGGAAATTCCGGAGGCCCCCTGCTTGTTGCCGATTCCCGGTCTCCTCTGGGTTTCAGTGTTGCTGGAATTAACACATTTTATCTGTCAAATATGCATAGTGCTTTTTTCTCCATCACCAATGAAAGAATAGCACAGTTTTTAACCGAAACTTTTTCCCATGTTAATGAAATGACAGCTCTTCAAAGGCGTGTTGATGATTTTATGCATTTGCTTTTTATTTCGGGAACAGGCGGACCCGGCGGTCAGGGCCGCATAGTGTATGAGGAATTGTCTTTCTATTTATCCAGTTCAATGATAGCCAGGGATCCTGCCGGGGCTGTTGAATCTGTCAGAAATGTGCAGCCCCTTATGGAAGCGATTCAGGTTGACGCCAATACAGGCATTGGTTGGGCTGTTGCCTATTCCCAGATAGAAAACTATATCTGGAGAAAAAACCGTAATGTACAGCCTGAGCTTCTTTCAATAGAAGAGAATAATTTTGGTGGTTATACTGTCAGGTTTCTGATCAGTGACTTCCCATACAGAACTGAATGGGTTAGGGAACAGGGAACCTGGAAACTGGATGATTTTTTTGAAGATGATGGTGAATACAATGATTTTCCCATGCTTGCCACACCTCATCCCATGGGCAAAAGAGTAATTTATTCACTTGCCAGCAGGGTGGATCATGATTGGTATGTTCTGGAGATTCCCAGAGCCGGAAGGCTAAGGATTTGGACAGAAGGCAATACAGATACATTAATGCGTGTATTTACCGATCCCTTTGTACAGGATCTATCGAGAACCCTTATTGGTCAGCATGATGATATTAGTTCGACTAATTTTAATTCCATGGTTATGGCCGATGTGCAGGCCGGTACAATTTATGTGCAGATTGTATGGGGCGGGGGAGGGGAGCTCCCTGGCGATTATGCTTTAATTGCACAGATCGAATAATTGAATAGTGTTTTAATTTATACAGGAAAAGGGCTGCCGGGAAAAATTCTTCTCAGACAGCCCTTTTTTTTTGGTATAAGCCGGCGAGCAAATTCTTCGCGGTCTGCGATGATGTCCCCCGGGGAGGGAAATGACTTAACCGGCAATTACCAGACAGTATCTTTTCTTTCCGGCACGAAGGATCATTTCACCCTCGCCATTGAGTTTATCACTGCCCAGAGTTCCGTTTATTTCGTCTAACATTTGTGCTTCCCTGGAATCACTAATATAAAAAGCTCCTCCCTGTTCTATGAGGCGTCTTGCTTCACTCTTTGTTGTTACAAGACCTGCATCCAAAAAAAGATCCACAATATTGTATCCTGCTTCAAAAAGAGCCCTGTTTAGTTTTACCTTTGGCATAGCGGATTTATCTCCGCCTTCACCATGACCAAAAGCAGCCCTTGCTCCGGACATAGCTCTGTCTGCTTCTTCCTTCCCATGAATGATTGCAGTTAATTCCCAGGCAAGCCTTTCCTTTGCTTCATTTGGATTTACAGCTTTGCTGCAGATTTTTTCTATTTCTTCGGTGGGAAGAAAGGTGAACATAAGGAGGAAACGTTTTATATCCGCATCCTGTATATTCCGCCAGTACTGGAAGAATTCGTATGGACTGGTTAAATCCGGATCCAGAAACAGGGCGCCCTTTAGGGTCTTTCCCATTTTATTTCCGTCCGCTGTTGTTACAAGCGGAAATGTTAATCCAAATACTTCCGTTCCTTCCACACGTCTGACCAGTTCCACCCCTGCGACAATATTTCCCCATTGGTCATCCCCCCCAATCTGCAGGCGGCAGTTATAACGCCTGTAGAGTTCAAGAAAATCATAGCTTTGGAGCAGTTGATAATTGAATTCCACAAAAGACAGGCCTGTTTCAAGACGCATTTTATAAGCTTCAAAACTGAGCATGCGATTAACAGAAAAATGCCTTCCTATGTCCCTAAGAAAATCAATATAGTTTAAATCTGCAAGCCAGTCCTTATTGTTTACTGTCAATGCAGTTTTATCATCAAAGCCGACAAATTTATTAAGCTGAGCCTTAATTGAATCTGCATTTTTGTCCAGATCCTCATAACTCAGCATTTTTCTGGTGTCGTCCCTCCCCGAGGGATCTCCTATTCTGGCAGTACCGCCTCCAAGGAGTGCTATACCCTTCTGTCCTCCCTCTCTTAGATGCCGGAAAGCAAAAAACGGCACCATATGACCTATATGGACACTTGCGGCAGTAGGATCCACCCCGATATAGAATGTGACCGGCTCATTTTGCATTAGGAGGGACAGAGCATTTTCATTTGTGCATTGTGCGAAGAATCCTCTTTCTTTTAAGTTCTGACTAACTG
>Ga0099364_10000633_pt1 | contig 60103 bp, 39 predicted proteins | sample TergutTh196P3_FD_73070 | JGI IMG/M metagenome (GOLD analysis project Ga0099364, IMG submission 73070) | Microcerotermes parvus P3 segment gut microbial communities from Pointe-Noire, Republic of the Congo - Th196 P3 | ecosystem: Host-associated > Arthropoda: Insects > Digestive system > Gut ... | reverse complement strand
CGGCTCCTTAGGGGTGGGGAGGGGCGCGGGGCGGGTTGCTGCTTCGCCGCACCCCGCCTCGCGCTACCATTGACATGCTAATAGAGTCATTCCGAACAAAGTGAGGAATCCCCGATTCTAAACCCCACCCCATCCATTCATCCCACGCAGCAGCACTCGGTACGAGTGCCACGTAAATAACCCCGAATAAGCGTATGCGCAATTCGGGGTAGCCCCCAATAATGGTTAGTGGTTAGTGGTTAGTGGTTAGTGGTTAGTGGTTAAATAACTCATTCACACATTCTCTCATTCACCAATTCACCAATTCACTTATTTCTTATTCACTCATTTTTCTACCAAGCGTTGCATTCATTTTCGACAAGCTCAATGCATCGCCTAACGGAATGCCTCTGACTCATTTGCTCATTTACTCATTCACTGAAAACTGATAACTGAAAACTGAAAACTTATAAGTTCATGCTTTATAAATTCTCTCAATAATCTCAACAACTTTAAGCCCTTCTAAGGCATTAGTTCCGACTTCGGCTTCGCTGTTCAATGTTTTAATAACATTATCAATAACATATCCGTGATTTGATGCTGATCCTTTGTATGAGCCGTAGTCATTGGGCGGATTAACGGGTTTAAGTTTTGGCATTTTGTAATCTTTGATGTGACAATATTCCACATTATCCATATATTGTCCGCCAATTTTGAGGGCACCGTTTTCGCCGATAACAGTTATGCTACTTTCCATATTTTGATTCCAAACTGCGGTACTAAAATTAAGTGTTCCGATGCCGCCGCTATTAACAAATTCGAAAACAACTGAGCCACAATCTTCAAAGTGGGTCGAATGTTTATGAACAAAATTACGAATAGATGCTCTAATATTTTTAATATCACCAAAAAGCCAATACATAATATCAATAAAATGCGAGAATTGCGTAAAAAGTGTTCCGCCATCCATATTAAGTGTTCCGTGCCAACCTCCTTTTTGATAATATCGGTCGTCTCGGTTCCAAAAACAATTGAGATGAACCATTAATATTCTGCCAAGTATTTTTTTGTTAATCAACTGTTTCAGCCATTTGATTGGAGGTGAATATCTGTTCTGCATAACTACAAATACTTGTTTTGAAACTTGAAATGCTTTAAAAATAATAGTTTCAGCTTCAACTTTTGTAAGTGCCATCGGTTTTTCTATAACAACATGAAAATTGTTAGACAGTGCCTCAATGGCTTGTGCTGCATGTAGCCCGTTTGGTGTACAAATAGAAACGACATCAATAGGCAAACGTGAGTTCATTAAATTATCAATAGACGAGAAATAGGGTATTTGAGGGTATTGCCAGAATGTTTTATTAGCGGGCAAAATGTCGCAAACAGCAGTAATTTCTGCGTTAATATTTTCGAGAATAATTTCTGCGTGTCTTTTTCCGATGTTCCCCAATCCTATAATTGCAAATTTAATCATATTGTAATATTTTATCAGTAATTTTAATAACTTTTTCGTCTTCAAAAAGATAAACTGCACCGCTTTCGGGACATGTCGCAATTCCGTCAACGCCAAATTTCAATCTATGACCAAATTCGCTGACCCACCCAATATGAATTGCCGACACACCGACCACTAATGAGTATGGTTTTACATCTTGAGTAACAACAGCACCCGCACCAACAAAGGCATATTCGCCTATTTCAACACCGCAAATAATTGTAGAATTTGCTCCAATTGTAGCACCTTTTCGTATGATAGTGTTTTGGTAAAGGTGCTTTCGGTTGATTGCACTGCGAGGATTGATGACATTGGTGAATACGGCTGACGGTCCTATAAATACGTCATCTTCGCAAATTACGCCGTTGTATAATGAAACGTTGTTTTGTACTTTAACGTTATTTCCCAAAACAACCCGCGACGAAACCATCACATTTTGTCCCAGAATGCAATTTTCCCCTATTTTGCATTTTTCCATTATATGACAAAAGTGCCATATTTTTGTGCCTTTGCCAATTATGCTACCTTCATCAACAACAGCAGTTTCATGTATCATTGTGTTTTCCATAAAAATTAAAAAAAGTGATAATGTTTTCAGTGATATATTCGATTTGTTCTTGTTTTAATTCAGTGGAAACAGGAAGAGACAATACTTCGGTACATAACCTTTCTGAAATAGGACAATCATATTTTGTCTTTAAATTATTTAAAAAAACGGGCAGCACGTTCAAAGCTGTTGGATAGTAGATTTGTGTTGGTATATTTTTTGAATGCAAATATTGTTTTAACGCATCGCGCTTTCCATTGATTACCCTTATTGTGTATTGGTTGTATGTGTGAAATGCTCCATTTTGTGTTTTTGGAAGTATTATTTCAGGAACATTGATTAATGCGCTATTATATTGATTAGCAACATTTATGCGTGCTGAAATAAATTGTGAAAAATATCTCATTTTGACGTTCAAAATTGCTGCTTGAAGTGTATCAAGCCTCGAATTTATTCCTATTTCTTCATGAAAATATTTTGTTTTTGAGCCATGTTTTGCCAACATTCTAATTTTTGAAGCTATTTCCTCGGAATTGGTATAACATGCACCGCCATCACCAAAGCATGCCAGATTTTTTGTTGGAAAAAAAGAAGTGCAGCCAATTGTGCCGATGGTGCCAAGTTTTTTGATTTCATTACCCATTTGGAATGTGCCTCCAAGGGATTGCGCAACATCTTCAATAACATGTAGTTGATATTTTTGAGAAATACGCATAATTGCTTCCATATCAGCACCTTGACCAAAAAGATGAACCGGAAGTAAAGCTTTTGTTCTATGAGTAATAAATTCTTCAATTTTATTGCAATCAATATTACAGGTATTGATGTCAACGTCAACAAAAACGGGTTTAAGTCCCAGAAAAAGAATAACTTCGGCTGGCGCCACAAATGAGAAGGCAGTTGTAATCACTTCTGACTCTGGCTCAAGATTTAATGCCATTAATGCTAACTGCAATGCATCCGTGCCATTTGCACACGGAATAACATGGTTAACGCTTAAAAAGTTTTGAAGGTCTTCGGCAAAAATTTTAACTTCGTCGCCGTTGATATAGTTTGCGCGCTCCATGACTCCAATAACAGCATCATCTAATTCACTTTTTAAATTAACGTACTGTCTCTGTAAGCCGCACATATCAATAGATATACCACTCATTTTTTCTACTTTTGGGGCGCAAAATTACTTTTTTTTATTTACATAGAACTTTTTTTATAAAAAAAGTGAAAAATATTTTAAATTTTTTGAATTGATTTTATTTTTTTACCATCAAGCGTCACATTCTCTCATCACTTACTCTTATCACATTATCTCCCACCCGCAATTCCCCATTTTAAAAAATCATATATTTATATTATTGCACAATATTTTAAAACATACTACTTTTGCAAAAATTTTAAATTATGATAAGAGTATCAATTTATGAAGACAATCTATCATTATTAGAAAGTTTGTCGTATTTAATTAGCGGGGCAGAAAAGTTTGAATTGTGCGCCGTTTCATGCAATGCAATCAATATTATTGCAGAATGCGAACGTATTTGTCCAGATGTAATTCTAATGGACATAGATATGCCCGAAGTATCGGGTATTGAAGCCACTCGTTTGGTAAAAAATTTATTTCCTGATGTTAACATAATGATTTTCACAGTTTTCGAAGATAAAGACAAAATTTTCGAAGCACTTTGTGCAGGTGCAACTGGATATTTATTAAAGAAAACGTCATCGCAAAAAATTATTGAATCTATTGAAGAACTCCATAATGGCGGCTCGCCAATGAGCAGCGGCATTGCACGAAAAGTGATGGAATACTTCTCTAAACCTCCTAACGGAAAAAAGAAAGTGAACTACGAACTCTCACAAAGAGAACGTGAAATTTTACAGCGACTTCTTTTGGGAGACAGCTATAAAATGGTTGCTGATGCATGTTTTATAAGTATTGGAACGGTTTACAGCCATATCAACCACTTATACAAAAAATTGCATGTAAACTCCAAATCGGAAGCAGTTGTCAAAGCCATTAAGGAACGTTTAGTTTGAAAAAAATAGATAGATTAAAAGAATTTTTGGAATATTATTTTGTCGTTGGAAACCATCGTCTCGATAGTTGGAGTAGTAAAACTAAAACTAAAGCAATGGCAAACTTCGTCCTTACAAACTATTTTACACACTACCCAAAAATTGATTAACGGGAGTTAGGTCTTATTAATTTCCGTAAATTCAATGCATCGTCTATCAGAATGCGAGCTTTTGCCTTGCAATTATTTTCTATCAAGTGTAACATCCCTGTCGAAATGTAAATTAGAGAATAGAGAATAAAAAATTTTTACATCCCAATCTGTTCGTCTAATTTATCTTTTTGCTGCTGCCTTTCGTTTAAAAGAAAATAATAATGATAGGAAATTATTTTTTCATAATTAGAAGACCTAAATGCACCCATTTTACGAAAAAGTTTGTAACTAATTTCGCTCCATGCGACAGCTTCGTCAAAGTTGCCACGCACTTCGTAAGAGAGGGCAATATTAAAAGCGGCTTTTGCTTTTTGCGGTGGATTTCCGCTTTCGTAAACATAATACCATACTTTTGCAGCTTCATCCCAATTGCCAATTTTATGTAGACTGTTCGCTCGTTCAAAATAATGATGTCCTTTGGAAAAATATTTCCGAGAAGCAATGTCCCAAAATGGCGAAATACGTGAAATATATGTTTCGCCGAAATATTCTGCTAATATTTCAACCGCAGAAGTTTGTTCGGGCAACTCCTGTAAAATATTGGCAAAACGATTTCCTGTTTTATCCCAAAAGATACTATCAGACTGTAAAAACATATCTATTAATTCACCATGTTGGTCATACATTTTCCAAAAAACAGAACCGTTTGCATCCAAAGAACCATAATAAACGTAACCCAAATCTGAAAGAGAAAGTTTGGTTTTGTATTTATAACTTTCAAGAAATATTACTGCCTGCGCGTCATAAATGTAGCATAAATCTTCAATGATGTCAATCAACTCATAATCAGGAATATAACCTTTATCAATTATATAATCCTCTTCATTTTCGTCATGTAAAAAAACTGCGTCGAAAAACATTTTGCTTTTGAGAGCCTCTGACATTGATTCAACGGCAATTTGAGAAAAATTATCCACCCAAATAGTATCAAGAGAAATTGTTTCTTTTGGCATAACAACAGTATGAACATTTTCATCTCTGTAAGGCTCTGATTTATCGACAATAACAACAGATAATATTTCAGGATCAATGGAAATAGTGGCAGGTTTTAAAATTTCTAAATTTAATGTTTCCAAAGACGAAACACACGAAACCATGCACAAAATGCACCCGCTAATGATTGTCAATATTTTTAGTTTGTTTGTCATATTATAAAAAACTATATATTCATACCACCGCACACATTAATAACTTGTCCTGTAATATAAGCCGATAGATCGCTTGCGAGGAAAAGCGATAAATTTGCAACATCTTCAGTAGTTCCACCTCTTTTTAAAGGAATTTTTGCTTCCCACTCTTTTTTAACTTCTTCGGGAAGTGCACCGGTCATTTCAGTAATAATAAAACCCGGAGCAATAGCATTGCATCTGATACCTCTAATACCAAATTCTTTTGCAACAGATTTAGTAAAACCTAAAATTCCAGCCTTGGATGCGCTATAATTAGCCTGATTAGCATTTCCCGAGACTCCAACAACAGAACTCATATTGATTATACTACCCGCCGCTTGTTTCCACATAACGGGCTGAACAGCTTTTGTAAAGTTGAAAATTGATTTCAAATTAACTGCAATAACTGTGTCCCATTGTTCTTCGGACATTCTTTTAAGTGCGCCATCTTTTGTTATTCCCGCATTGTTGACCAAAATGTCAATTTTTCCAAATTCTTTTGCGATTTCTGCAACTACATTTATTGTCTCATCGTGGTTTGCGGCATTGGAGGGATAAGCTTTAGCCTTTACTCCAAAAGCGGCTATTTCGCTTTCAGTTTGTTGTGCGGCTTCATTATAAATAAGGTCAGTAAAAGCAATGTTGCATCCTTCTCTGGCAAAGCGTAACGCTATTGCTTTTCCAATTCCGCGCGCTGCACCCGTTATGAGTGCTGTTTTTCCTTCTAATAGTTTCATTTTTAATTTATTATTATGTTTTTATTTTGTTCAAATTTAAAGTGTTTTATCAACTTTTGTTAACCATTTTAAAAAACCGTTTCCACCTAATATTAGCGGGAAATTTTTTGTCTGCATCTAATGAAAGCCACACTAATATAGGTCGTCCAACTATATGGTCTTCGGGTACAAAACCCCAATAGCGAGAGTCGGCAGACCTATGCCGATTATCGCCCATCATAAAGTAATAATTTTTTGTGAATGTATATTTATTGGCAGGCTCACCGTTGATTAAAATTGTGCTATCTTTCACTTCTAATAAATTATTTTCATAAGCGGTGATAATTCTTTCGTATAAAAGAATATTTTCTAAGGTTAAATCAATGGTAGCCCCCGATTTGGGAATTGTAACGGGACCGTAATTGTCTCGTGTCCACTGAAAAAATTGGCTATAAGGAAAAACGGGACTGAAATCTTCTTCAATCCTAATAGACTTAATTACAGGAAATGTTTTAACTTCTTCGAGCATTTTTTCGGTCAAAGGAATTGAATAGTGGTGTCCATTGGACAATCTGTCTGCTTCTGAGACTCCTAATTTTTCAAAAAAACGGGCATTAAGTTGCGTACCATCAGTGGTTAATATGTAGTTATGTTGTAAATGTTCGTGGTTTTTGGCAGGTGAACCATTGATATAAATTTGATTTTTTCTGATTTCGAACACATCGCCGGGTGTAGCAACGCACCGTTTTACGTAATTGTCGCGCCTATCAATAGGACGATAAACAACCTTGCCAAGATGATCTTGATTGTCGTAAACATATTTTCGACCTAAACTATTTATGAATTGTCGTTCTTCAAACTCAGTTTCAAACTCTTTGTCTTTAAGGAGATTAGGGTTTAAAGCAAGGATTTCTTCCCCTCTTGTCCTGATTGTTATGTAATAATCGGGATTTGTGTAAAAAAACGGAACGGTATCGCCAGTTGGAAAATTAAAAACTACGATATCATCTCTCAAAACTTCGCTAAATCCCTTTAAACGTTTATATTTCCACGTGGGCCAATCTGTGTATGATTTTGCGTTAATAACAGGGAAAGCATTCTGTACCAACGGAAATGCAATGGGAGTAAATGGCATTCTTGGTCCAAAACTTACTTTGCTAACAAAGAGATGATCGCCAACGAGCATAGTTTTTTCTAATGATGACGTTGGAATTTTATAGTTCTGAAAAAGAAAAATATTGATGATATAGACTGCAACTAATGCAAATATCAGAGCGTCAGTCCATTCAATCCAGGCTGGTACTTTTTTGCCATCTTTTGGTTTTTTCCAAAAATTCCATGGAACATATTTAGATATGTAGATATCGAAAATTATGGGCAGCCCAAATAGCAGCCAATAATTACCTATCCAAACGACCGTAAGGATAAAAATTAGTGAATAAATGGAACATTTGATAATTGCTTTCAATGTTGGTTTTTGCATATAAATCTCGTTTAATTCTATAAATAATTTTCGACAAAAGTAGATAAAATTTTATTAATTACAAACGTAGATAAATAAAAAATATTTTTTTTGTGAAAAATAATTTTACCAATATTGTGAAAAATATAGTAAAAAGGTTTCGTTAATTTAACCTGATTTATTCAGAATCACACAGAGGACACAGAATAGACAGATACTCGTTCACTGGCAACTGAAAACTGATAACTGATAACTGAAAACTGATAACTATTTAAACCTTATTTCCAATTCTTCGTTAGAAAAAATAGAAATTATTGTTTTTCCGGTTGGTGTGAATTTTGGTTTTTGGCACCTAAAAAGTTGATTAACAAGCGATGACATATCCTCTGGGGTGAGATGTTCATTGGAATTCAAACATCCTTTTTTTGCTAAAACCATTGCTAATTCCTCTTTTATTTCGGTCTCTGCATTGATTTCGCGACTTTTGTATGTTTCTATAATTTCATCTAATAGGGTCGCAACGTTTATATTGCTTAAATCCACGGGAACTCCTTTGATGATGAAAGTGTCGTTTTCGAGAGGATGTATATCAAAACCAAAGATTTTTAAATCCTCTTCTATTTCATTTATCAAAACAGAATTTTCAAGGTTAAAAGAAATAGTTTCGGGGAACAAAAGCAGTTGGGACGCAATTCTATTATTTTGAATTGAAGACATAAATCGTTCAAAAAGGATACGTTCATGCGCACGCCTTTGGTCGATGATCATTAGTCCAGATTTGACAGGCATCAAAATATATCGGTTTTTTATTTGAAAAAACAAACTTTGTAACGGCTGTTCAATATTCAACGGCAATTGTTGTAAATTTTCATTTCCAATTGATTTTGAAGATAGAATTACAGAATCATTATTATTTCTGTATTCATTTTTTGCGGATAAAAAAGTGTCGTAAAGGGTTTCCCATTTTTTAGGAACTCCATACCTTTGCCTATCTTTCGGGTTATCAAAAGGGTCATAATCAGGATTATAATTAATGTGAGGAGGCGAGACTTCTGGCTTTCCCCGTAAAACAGGGATATCAATCATTCCTTCAGTATCAAAATCAATAGACGGAACTACGTTAAATTTTCCGAGACTCTCCCTAATTCCCGCGTTCAATATTTTCCAAATAGCGATTTCGTCTTCAAATTTTATTTCCGTCTTTGTTGGATGTATGTTGATATCAATAAGTTCGGGATTTACATCAAAAAAGATAAAATATGGAGGGAACGTGTCGGATGGTATCAATTTGCTATATGCCGCAACTACTGCTTTGTGAAGGTAGGGATGTTTCATAAAACGACTATTTACGAAAAAAAATTGGTCACCTGCAGTTTTTTTGGCACCCTGCGGAGTTCCGATAAAGCCTGTTATTTTTACAATTGTCGTATTTACTTCAATAGGAATAAGATGCGAACTAATCTGTTTCCCTACAATATTGATAATCCGCTGTTTAACGTTCGAAACAGGCAAGTTATATAGCGACAAATCATTATTAAAAAGTTTAAAATAAATTTGAGGATTTGCAATTACAACTCTTTGAAACTCGTTAATAATATGTCGTTCTTCAGTGGCATTAGATTTAAGGAATCTTCTTCGTGCAGGGATATTGAAAAAAAGATTTTTTACTGATAAGCAACAACCTTCGGAACATGCGGTTATCACTTGCGATTCCACTTTTGAGGCTGATATGACAATTTTTGTACCTAACTCGGCATCTCTTTTTTTGGTAATTAATTCAACGTGCGCAACAGCCGCAATTGATGCCAATGCTTCACCTCTGAAACCCATGGTTCGAATGGAAAAAAGGTCGCTTGCACATTTTATTTTTGAGGTTGCGTGACGCTCGAACGACATACGGGCATCGGTTTCAGACATTCCGCACCCGTTATCAACCACCTGAACAAGTGTTCTGCCCGCATCTTTTATTGTTACACAGATTTCGTTAGCACCAGCATCAATGGCATTTTCCATCAATTCTTTTACTAATGATGCGGGACGCTGTATTACCTCGCCCGCAGCAATCTGATTTGCAACCGAATCAGGCAACAATTGTATTGTATCAGCCATTTATACAATAGATTTTTTTAATTAAAAAAAATAGAAAAAAGTCGTTCCAGTCGAAAGCCACCCATATAGAACATAATTGTAAAAATTAAGACCACAAGCACAACTATTCTAGTATTTGAAGTGCGTTTTGCTCTTCTTGTGAACTCAATATCCTTAGTATTAGCCCGATATGAAGAAAATTTGCCTCTAATTCTTTGTTCGGCACTTCTGTTTTGGTCTTCTCCCGGAAGGGACATTCCTAACTCTTCGCGTATTCTACGCTCGCGTTCAATTCGCCGCTCTTTTGCCTCATCATAATATACGGGTTGATAGTTAAAGCGGCGAGGCTTGGGAATATGAAAAAATTTTAATCGCATTTTATATAGTTTTTATTATTTATTGCGCCGCAAAAATAATCAAAATTTAAACACAAAAAATGGTTGTCAATAATTATTTTTCAAATTTGAAGATTTATCAACCTTTTTTTGTAATTTTTATTATTTATAAGCAGACAGATTAAACTGATAAACACAGTTTTTTTTTGAATATCTTGCTGAAAGTAAAATCTGCGGTAATCTACCGTATCGGACTATTCTGTGTGCTTTTCATTTTTCTTATTAGGTATGAAAAAAAAGAGGATGTTTTGAAAAATAAATGAAGTGAAAATAAGGAACATATTAGATATTAGAATGCATTCATTTCAAAAAATTCAATGCATCGCCTAACGGAATGTAGAAAACAGGGGATGATAAATATTTCATAAAAAGGAAACATTTTGATTTTCCCAGAGGAAAGGCAATCTGAAATAAGGGTTTTGCGCAATAATCACAAGGGTCGCAAATTCTATCTCATACTTCCAAAAATAAAGGCGGATTTTATAATAAAATCCGCCTTCTCACGATGATAAAAAACTCTTATGACAATCAATTTTTAATAATCTTTTTTGCAACAAAATCGCCGTCTATTGTCTCAATTTTGAGCAGATATATACCTTTTGGGAGATTCTTTAGCGAAATTTTATTTTTATCGGTACTAATAATTATAGTTCCTTTCATATCAAATAGTTCGGCTTTTGCAAAATTTTCACCTTCGATAGTAATAAAGTCATCAACAGGGTTTGGAAATACTGCAAAACGGTCATCTTGTGCAGAAACTGCTTCAATACGAATTTCATCTCCGAGACAGAATTGAGTTTTTTCAGACTCTTGTTGAACATTGTAATATGCTAAAACTTGATAACATACGTCATCACTTTCGAGAGGCTCGTTGTCGGTGTAGTTGTTCAAAACTGTCAAATAATCATTACCACTCCAATCTTGTCCGAGTAAGTTTTCATCATTTCGGAAAAGTTTGTATCCCATAAGTCGTTCTTTTGGTTTTGCACCGTCGTGGCTAACTAAGTTTGCTTTCACGGCAACCGAGTTCTGAATATCAAATTCTGAAAGAACTCCCCACGTTTGTCCGCCATCTTCCGAATATAAATTTGAACGTCCACCAAATTCATATTCCATTGTTTCCCAATTCAAAGGTCTTTCACACAAAGTGATTGGAAAATCATCATTATTATGGCTAACTACTTCAATACCAAAATATAACGGCTGGTCCATTTGTCTTGAAATAACTATCGGTTCATCTAATTCAAAAGTATTCCAATCATTTGGAATATAATTGTCAATAGGTTGATCCACGATTCTTTCATCACCAATAAACACGGCTAATTTATATTCGGGCTGGTTGTTTTCGAGGGCATTTGTGAGGTGTGCCGTAATTGAAACCATTTTATATCCGTTGTAACCAATTAGATCATTTGCGTCGAATTTTGCGGCTGCTATAAAAGGAACACCTTCGTTTCCAATCCAGCCAACTCTGTCATTATATTGAAGATATGAAAGAGTAGCAACGTCGCCTGGGTCTGCCCAATTAACGTGAATTGTTTCATCATCAAATGTAAAAGCGGTAACACGCAAAGGAACGCTTAAAATCAATGCATCATTTGGTTCAAAAACATTAATATTATCGATGGTCCAATTTAAATAATCACCTTTGTTATCACCTGAAACTCTGAATCTTACGCGAATTTCTTTACCTGCAGCAATGTCAGATATGTCAAATTCTTTATATTCAAAAGAAGGATAATAAGTTACGGGCATATATTCTTCTACTATATTCCAAAATGTTCCGTCAAAAATTTCAATTATAAACGTTTCATTGGAAAGAACTCCATAATTAGATGCAGGAGCAAAGTTAAATGACAATTTAAGTTCCTCAGAATCAAGTGCGTTAATATATGGCGAAACAAAAAATTCTGAGTAGGTAGTTCCCGTTGGCGCTGTATAATATATTGCAGGCGGATTAATGCCTGTCCACGATGAGACGTTCCAACGGGTATCAGAATCGGGAGAAATATTCCAATAATTATCAGAAAAGTTTCCAGAGTCAAAATCTTCCAAAAACGGCAACTCAACTTTTCCCAAATTAACGGAAATGGTGTTTGTAGGAATTGATTCATCGTTCTCAAACCAAACAGCCGTTACTTTATAGGAATATTGTCCATTTAAAGTCAAAATGTCAGAATAAGAAGTATCGGTTATCAATTCGCTATTTATCTTAATATCATTTCGATAGATATTATATTGGGGTTCTACCGCTGATTCAATAGGGTCAGGTTCTTCCCAAGTCAAAATGATATTTCCGAATCCGTTTTCTTCAATACTCAAATTAGATGGTGGATTTGGTGCTGTTAAATGTTCGTCAATATCAACAATCCAACCATTGACAGCGGAACCGAATCCAACAATACGTTTTCCGTCAGCAGAAATAGAAATTGGGCAAGCAAGGTCTGCTGTTGCGGCTTCGGCTATACCAACCTCGACTAAATATTCGTTGAAGTCTCTCATACCTAATTGTTTAGTGTAGATAAAACCTTCTCTATTAAGTCCAAGCCCAAGTTGGTTGTAACCAACAACTACTCCATTGTCCGAAACAGCCGTAGCGGAAGCACCCCAGACACTGTTTTTAGCTCCGATAATTGTTAATTGTTCATTTTCAACATCATAAATCGCTGCTTTATTGTCAAATTTGAGAGCGACTAATTTGCCGTTGGGACTGACATTAAAGGCTTCACCTTCAAGCCACATTCCATTGTTGGTAATTTTAATCAATTCACCGTCTACCCAAACAACGGGCATCCGTGTGCTAAAAGGCGCTGCCCATCCGCATGCGACTGTACCGTCAGCGGACATTCCTTGTAATCTTGCGCCTTGTCCAATGGCTTCAAATTCTAAGCCTGTTGGCACTGCATTTGTCCAAATCGTAGGCTCTAATCGCCATCCGGGGATGTACATTGAGCCTCCAATTTTTGTACCATCTGCCGAAATAGCTTCCGCTAAACTTCCCGACATACCGTCAATAAACTCCAATTCGGGCTTAATTCCCAAACTGTTCCATTGATCATCTTGGTAATAACCTGCCGAAAATAGCGGATATAATTCTCCGTCATATTCTTCGTACATAATTGAAAAGTCGTAGAACTGTCCAACTACAACTCCATTGTCCGAAACGGCATAAGCCTGAGAGTTTCCACCCGGCTCTAAATGAACCAAACCATCATCGTCGGTCCATAAAATACTGTTTTGCATTAGTATATACCCGGTAACATACTGACCGTTGGGAGAAACTCCCATTAAATATACTCCGCTTCCTAAATCATGTATCGTTCCGCCAGAACGTTGCCCATAAAGAGACAACAACGCGAACGAAATACAAATCGTGAAAAATAACTTCTTTCTCATAAAAATTAAAAAATTAAAAATTAATGGTTAATATAAAATTTATTAAAAATTTTAGTGGTTAGTGATTAATGGCTTATTTACTCATTTACTCATTCTCTTTTTTAACGCAAAGTCGCAAAATTGAGAACGCAAAGGTCGCTATAATTCATAATACTCATTCACTCATTTACTAATCACAAGCTCCAATAATCTATTTTGTGAATTTTTCCTCTGAAAACTCCTTTAATATCAACAAATATACCATTGTTTTCTATCAAATTTTCAAAATCGGTTTCAGTGAGATCCATATTTGTTTGATGATTAACTGCGAGAATAACTGCACTGTATTTTCCTGTTGGTTTTTCAATTAACCCATATCCATATTCATGTTTCAGTTCTTTGGAACAAGCGTGTGGGTCGACGACTTCGACGTTTACGCAGAATGATTGCAGTTCGTGAATTAAATCTGCAACTTTTGAGTTTCGAATATCGCTAACGTTCTCTTTAAAAGTAGTTCCCATGACTAAAATTCGTGAGCCGTTGACTTTTATATTTTTGGAAATTAGTTTTTTAACGACTTGTCGCGCCACGTATGCTGCCATTCCATCATTTATAACACGTCCACCATTGATAATTTTGGAGTGATATCCGAGTTCATTTGCCTTATAAGTTAGATAATAAGGGTCTACACCGATGCAATGTCCACCAACTAATCCGGGGAAGAAACGTAAAAAATTCCATTTTGTACCCGCTGCTTCTAATACTTCAAAAGTATTGATATTGAGTCTGTTGAAAATTAAAGAGAGTTCGTTCATCAATGCAATGTTCACGTCTCGTTGTGTATTTTCAATAATTTTGGCTGCTTCGGCAACTTTTATGCTACTTGCTTTGTAAATTCCGGCAGTGATAATTGAGGAATAGATTTTAGAAATTTCTTCCAAAGATTCGGGGTCGCTTCCAGCAACTATTTTTAAAATTTTTGTTAAAGTATGCTCTTTATCGCCGGGATTAATACGTTCGGGCGAATATCCAACTTTAAAGTCGATATTGAATTTCAATCCTGATTCTTTTTCAAGGATAGGAACGCAGTCGTCTTCGGTACAACCGGGATAAACGGTTGATTCAAAAACAACATAATCCCCTTTTTTCAAAATTTTTCCTACACAATTGCAAGCGCTGAGAAGCGGAGTCAAATCGGGCAAATTATGATTGTTTATTGGAGTTGGAACGGCAACAACATGAAATGTTGCGTCGCGTAAATCGTTAAAATCTGACGTAAAATATATGTCAGTTCCGTCGAATGCTTCAGTTTCCAATTCGTTGCTTGGGTCGATTTTTTGTTTCATCAAATCGATGCGCTCTTCTTTGATGTCAAAGCCAACTACTTTCATTTTTTTTGCAAATTCTAACGCAATGGGCAGACCTACATATCCTAACCCAATAACAGACAATTTTGTCTTCTTTTCTATAAGTTCTTTAAACATAGTTATTTATTTTATTATTTATTTTTAGACATTAATTACACAAATTTTCAGTAAATACTGTGGGAAAAACCAGCGGTTAATAAAACGAAGTTCAATTTCGGCAGGCTCATTGCATAGCCTGAAGGGACTGATTCAAAATGCCCTACGTAAAAAACTTTGTTACCTGTGAAAATCTGTCGCATCTTTTTTATCTATCTTCTTTTGATTATTCTTATGAAAAAAATTGGTTAAATTATTAAACCAGATAAACGTTAAAAAGAAAAGAATATTTTGTTTTCTGAAAAAATTATTATTTGTTTCAAAAAAAAAGAGGATCACAAACCTAAATCTGCGTTCCCCTATTATTGCAACGGGTTTACAAAAATTTTGCTACATTATAAAGAGTTGAATCTTACTCGATGAAAGTTGAAAAAAAAAATTTTTTTTTTCAAACCATCGAAATTGAAATCAGTATATTTTTGCTTCACTCGCCAAATGCTTTAACTAGATCTTTAGTCTTGCACAATTTGTGAACTACAACATTACCAAAATTAAAATAATTGAGAATAAATTAAATTTTTTAATTATTTTGATTGTAACGGGTTAAAATGGAATTTTAGGACGCAATTTGGTCGCATTCCTAACGAATGCGGGTATTTGCTTTGAAATTAATTACCACCGAGCGTCACATTCATTTCAATAAATTCAACGCGTCGTTTAAAAGAATGCAAAAAACCAAAATGAATGACACCTTGATTCCCTTAGAAAAAATAATATTTTCCGTTTCAACAACTAGAAATTGTTTTGAGGTCAGGAATTCTGAATTTTTGTTGCGGTGCGGACGGGACTCGAACCCGCGACCTCCGGCGTGACAGGCCGATATTCTAACCAAACTGAACTACCGCACCAACATAATAAAATGAATAAATTAAAAAACTTCAGCGGTGCGGACGGGACTCGAACCCGCGACCTCCGGCGTGACAGGCCGGCATTCTAACCAACTGAACTACCGCACCAAAGATTTTAAAAAATCGCCGCAAAGATAATGCTTTTTTTTCTCTCTGCAAAATTATTTCAAAAAAAATCAGATTTTTTATTTTTTTTATTTTTTTTCATTGAACAAGAAAAAAAATAAAATTGTCATTCTCTTGTCGTTTTTGGTTGTCAATTAACAGATAGTGAGTAAGATGAGCAATTTTACCTCTTACAATTAATAAAGTTCCCTTTATAACAGCAAAAAGAAATGAGAATTCAGTCCAAATATCAAAGACCAAGTTTAGTTCTAATATTTTTGGGGATAGCGTTTTTGTGAACCATTATAGAAATGGTTTTATACTTCACATAAGTTTCAGAAGCATATAAATAGCCGTCAAAAACGTTATCGGTATTCCATGAATTTTTCACTTTAAAATAAATAGTTCCGTATTGGTCTTTTGCTAAACCTGTTATATGCATTCCGTGGTCGTCTGTTGTGAGATGGTTATCAAATGCTTCTTGCCTGATTTCTTGCGTGATAATCATTTCTTTAAGAGGTTCATCAAAGCTGTAAAGTCTTTTTTCTCGTTCTTCTTTAGATAATGTTTCCCATTTTTCTCTTTCGCTGTCCTGCATTTCGGTGAGTTCGGTTTCGGGTACGATAGCAATTCCATTTTTATGGGAAAATCCTTTTTCACTGACATCGGTTGCCCAGCCTATTGTAAAGCCATTTTTTATAGATTCTGTCATAATGGTAATCAGTTCGTCCAAAGGAACGTTAAAAATTTTTCCCCACATCCAATTATCTGGAATTTCAATGATAAAATTTGTGTAAAATGGATGATGAGTAAAAGATCCAATTTGCACATAATCTTCGGGATTAAGTGCGACCACTTCTTTTGCGTAGGATTTTGGCGTATAAGATTTGCCTTCTATTGTAAAATTTTCGGGCAGTTCACCAAAATAAGCATCTAAAACAGAATTAAATCCTTGATGCCAGCTTGGAGTCAATTTTTTGTTAGGATTTGTAACCACTGCGTCAACATAGTTTTTTAAAATAGCATCAATTTCGCCGTGAACATGCTTATTTTCACCATATTGCAATCCATCATAAATAGTTTCAGGCACCGCACCATAATTTTTTAAAACATATAATACGTCATGGAATGCACCTCCCGACCCAAAATTTGTTTCGCCATGCATTCTTACATATTTGACGGCTTTATCAGAATAACAATGCCTAACCACAAACATTTGCGATAAAATGACAGGCTTTTTTCCAATACGAATCATTTCTGATTCTAAAAATGATTGACCCGAAAAACTCCAACAAGTGCCAGAACGGTGTTGGTCGCATACGGCGGTGGCATCCAAATCATAGATGGTTTCGAACTGATATCCTTTCGATTCTTGTGCAATTATTGAAATCGAAAATAAAATACTGAAAAACAACAAGTTAACTCTTTTTTTCATTGTAAATATATTAAGTAATAAAATACAAAAGTAATATTTTTTTTCAATGATAAAAAAACAAAAAATATTTCAAGCATTTTAATTTCAGATTTTCTGACCTCTGGGGTAATCAAAATAGTACCTTTTTATGAAATATTTATTATCATCTCTTTTCCACATTCTGTTAAAGAATGTAACCAACCAAATTGCCAACAATATGAAAAAGGATGCATTCTGACAGAATGCAGGTTGCTTGCTATGCTATTTTCTACCAAGCGTTGCATTCCAAACGGAATGCAAAAAACCAAAATGAAGGACATTTTGGTTTCCTCATAAAAATTAATATTTCTGTTTAACTTGCATTATTCGTAAAAATATGAAAATATATTTTAAATAACCACAAAGGAGCACAAAAAATAACTGAAAACTATAAATAACTGAAAACTGATAACTGATAACTGATAACTGATAACTATTAATGCGTTCTCAACTTTGCGACTTTGCGTTAAAAAAATAATTATTGAAATATGTAGGTTAAAAAAAAATAATAAAAACAAATATTTAACGTTCTCTAAAAAGTAAATTTTGAATCATGAGAAAACATATTTTTTTTTATTTGTTATTAATTTCCGTATTGTGCTGTCTTGCTGCTTGTGCAGGAAAAGAACGCTTAGGTGGTGCCAAAAAAGTCTATAATATTGGCGAATATCATCGATCGATAAAAGCTTTCGATAAATCTTTCAAAAAAGAGAAGAACAAATATTATAAAGGTGAGGCTGCATATTATATGGGAGATGCCTATCGTGCCATCAATCGACCTGACAAAGCAGCTAATATGTATGCAAGAGCAATGAAAGAGGGTTATCCAGAAAGAAAGGCAATTCTTTATCAGGCACAATCGTTGCTCAAACTTGGCAAATATGAAGAAGCAGAAACTCTTTTTGAAGAATATTTAACTCTCGTTTTTGGTGATAAAGCCGCAAACAGTGGACTTTTATCCGTACGCTTAGGACAGAACCCCCCCGAACCAGATAATTATGAGATTATTAACATCAGAAAATTGAACAGTAAATTTAGTGACTATTCTCCAATGCTTGCCCCAGATGACCCTCACATAATCTATTTTTCTTCCATGCGAAGAACGGGGAAAAAAAACAAAAATATTAACAAAATTACAGGACAAGGTGCGTCTGTTATTTATGTAGCGTATGAAGCAGCAAGGCACGACTGGAAAGATATAGAACCAATTTTTGAAGTTGTTGAAACCGAAGAACCTACATCTGAAACTATTGAAGACGGTACAATCAGTTTTACCGCAGATGGAAAAGAAGCATTTTTTACAAGAACAAGATATGATAAAACAGGTCCGATGGGTGCAGAAATTTGGAACACAAAACTTGTTGGTGGTAAATGGAGTGACCCCTCTAAAATTTCAATCGGTGAAGATAGCATTGTGTTTGCGCACCCCTCAATTTCGCACGACGGAAATACATTATATTTTACCTCAGATTTACAAGGCGGATTTGGTGGAAATGATATTTGGAAATTAATTAAAGTTAGCGATGGCTGGAGTCCACCGATTAATTTGGGACCCGACATAAATACACACGGAGACGAAATGTTTCCCTATATTCATGAAGATGGAACGCTTTATTTCAGTTCCGACGGACTTGTTGGATTCGGAGGGTTAGATATTTTTAAGGCAACCCATATCGAAGACGAAAAATGGGAAGTGAAAAACATGGGACTACCAATCAATTCATTTTCAGACGATTTTGGAATTACATTTTTTCCAAATAGAGAGGCAGGATTTTTCACAAGTGCTCGAAATAATACTAAAGGAGTTGATAATATATATTATTTTGAAAGACCGGTGATTCAAGTTGTTCTTTCTGGAAAAATTGATTCAGGTACTGATACGCCCGCTCCTCCTAACACAATCGCCCGCATCATTGGTACAAACGGCACTAACCAACGATTAGAAATTGAATCATCAGGAACTTTTAACGTGCTGTTAGATATAGATGTTGAATATTTGATTTTGGTTACAGCACCTGGGCATTTCAATAGTAAAGACAAAATTAATACAAAAGGCGTTAGAGAAAGCAGACACTATACTTTAAACATTAATTTACAAAGCGTTGAACGACCACTAATTTTTGATAACCTCATTTTTGAATCGGGAAAATCTGAATTAAGCCGAAATACAAAAGCCGAATTAGACAAAGTTGTTGCCATTCTTAATGACAACCCATTCGTTAAAGTTGATATTATTTCACATACCGATGCAGTTGGAAATGAAAACCAACATGCCGAACTTTCCAAAAAAAGAGCCGACGTAGTTAAACAATATCTTATTTCCAAAGAAATTGCCGGCGAAAGAATTTCTGCTATTGGACTCGGTAGCGAACAACCTTTCCAAGTAGATAAAAATACTGCGCATAAATATAATTTCCTTAAAAATGGAGACATTTTAACAGAAGATTTTATTAAAAAATTGATACGCAAAGACCAAACAACAGCACGAAACCTTAACAACCGCGTAGAATTTGCTATAAGGAAAGAGTGAATAAGAAAAAGGTACACGGTTCACGGTATACGGTACACGGTTGGAAAAATCTTTATAAACTGATAATTAAAAAAAATGAGCAAACGACTAATAATCACAGCAATGGCATTTTGTATTGCAACTGCAATATTTGCACAGGATAGAAAAGTAGCATTATTCGACCCTATTGGTAGCGTTCCACAATCTACAAAAGAGATAGTTCGAGAAGAAATTAGCTCTGTTGTGGTTAATACAAAAGGGTACGTGGTTCTTGAACGTACTTTGATTGATAAAGTATTAGAAGAAAATAAGTTTCAAGAAGGTGGTCTGGTTGACGACAACGAAATTAGCGACTTAGGTAGAATGATGGGTGCGAACTATGTATTAGTCAGTAGTTTGACAACAATGGAAAACGATAGTTATTATTTATCTTTCAAAATGATAGACGTTAAAACCGCTCGAATTGAGAAACAGAAAACTGCAAGATGTGAAATAAAAGACCTGATTGATGTTGTCGAAAAAACTGTAAATGAAATGTTTGGAACACCCATTACTAACTCTACAAGCAAAACAGCGGGAGATAAAACTGAATCTGCCCTTTCAAAACTACCAACAGAGGATAAATGTGCAATTTTGCATATATACAGAACTGTTGGCTCAAACCACAATCCATTAGCTCTTTTTATCGATGATATAAATATTTGCACAATAAATGCTAAAAACATACATACCATTAAAGTTAGAGAAGGCGATATAGTTTTATTTGCTAAAATTACAACATCCCTCGGGACAGAGATGGGATTGCCTATTACCCAATTATTTATTAATGATATTAAATGCGGACAAGAGTATTATATCCGATGCGAAGTGCCTGTTAATCTTGTGAAGGGTGCAAATTTGCGGGTCGTTGATATGAATGATGTTAAAATAAAAAAGGAGTTTGAAATATTGAAACGAGTAAATAAATAGGTGAATGAGTGTAGGGGCGTACCCTTGCGGTCGTCCACCTTGTAATAAATGAGAGAATAAGTAAATGAGGGAATGAGTAAATGAGAGAATAAGTAAATGAGTAAATAAGTGAATGAGTAAATGAGTAAATGAGGGAATGAGGGAATGAGGGAATGAGTAAATGAGAAAAAAATAAAAATTCTGCTGACTAACTCCCTAAGGTGTTAAACGTAGATAACCCCGAATAATCGTAAGCGCAACTCGGGGGAATCAAAAAATGAGAAAATGAGAAAACCTTTGTGTTCCTTTGTGGTAAGATTCTGAAAACTGAAAACTGATAACTGAAAACTAATAAAATATGCGAGAAGAAGAACTAAAAAACAGTGTAGCAACCGAATTTTTTGGAAAATTTGATTGTGATAAGATACTTGGTTTTATTGACTTTGCTGTTAAATTAAAACTAATTAAAAATGCAATCGAATTTCCAGACATTTACTTTTTGTGGGCAGAAGCGAAACAAAAAATTACAGATATTATTTCCATGCTCACGCAATTAGTACTTACAATAGGCAAAGCGCGCACTTTTGACAAAATATTACCTCCAATGTTTCTCGGTTGTTTCGATTGCGAAAAAATTGCTTTTATTCCATATTCAGATATTCAAGATATTTTTTATCAAAATGATTTTAATTGGAAAGTAGCGCCATCAAACAAAGAAACAAAAGAATTTAAACAAATTTACACTCAAATCGACAAAATTTTAAACCAATCACCTTGGAATACATTTGTTTTTAATTTTGAAAAAGACGAAAAAGAGTTAAAAAAATTTATCAGTAAAAATTTTATCGCAGGCAAAACTGAAACATCAAAATTACAAATCGACAAAAATAATTTTTTAACAATTTACAATAAATGGCTTGAAATTGTAAAACCAACAATAGCTGTTGAGTGGGATTTAGCAAAGAAGAGCGGAATAATTGATGGCGATTTTTATATAGCCGATTTGTTATCAACTAATAATGAAACAATTAGCGACACATTACATGTTCTACTTAAATCTAAATATTATCAATTAGACAAAAAGAAGTTAGAAACAGGTTTTTTTGTTTTGAATACAGTTGGTTTTAATGATAACCAAAAAGCACACGACCAATTTTGGGCAATATATAAACGCCCACCTGCAGAAGAATATTGGGGTTATATTACTGACCGTCGCGATTTAATTGTACCTCAAGATGTTAGAGAACGCAAAGGCAGTTTTTACACACCGACAAAATGGGTTGAGTTGTCTCAAAAATATCTTGCAGATGTTTTTGGCGTGGATTGGCAAGACGAGTATTATGTCTGGGATTGTGCCGCAGGTACGGGCAATCTAATTGTAGGACTAACCAACAAATATAATATATGGGCATCTACGTTAGATAAACAAGATGTTGCAGTAATGAAAAACCGCATTAAAAACGGCGCAAACTTATTAGAAAGCCATGTTTTTCAGTTTGATTTTTTAAATGATGATTTTTCGCAACTGCCCAAAAGTTTGCAAGATATTATAAATGACCCCAAACTGTGCAGAAAACTGATTATTTATATTAATCCGCCGTATGCGGAGGCAGGAAGCAAAACATCAAAAGATAACAAGTCTGGGGTTGCAAAGATACATAAAATGGCAGAAAAATATAAAAAATATCTCGGAAAAGCCAGAAACGAACTTTTTGCGCAATTTTTGACGAGAATATATTTAGAAATTCCAGAAAGTTTCATTGCAAACTTTTCCACATTAAAAAATCTACAATCTCAAAATTTTATTGATTTCAGACAAATATTTTTAGCGAAACTTGAAAAAATATTCTTAATTCCCGCCAATTCTTTTGATAATGTAAAAGGACAATTTCCAATTGGTTTTTTTATTTGGAACACAGGAAAAAAGGATACGTTTAAAAAAGTAAGTGGCGATGTTTTTGGGCATAGCGGAAATTATTTAGGAAATAAATTTATATATTGTGGAGGAACATCGATAAATGATTGGATATTTGAAGTTTTAGACGAAAAAAATAAAATTGGTCACCTCAGTTGTCGGGGCAGTAGCGATTTTCAGGGACAAAATTCTGTTTTTATTAATTCTCACTTAATCACTGCGACTGATAGAAAAAATAGAAGATACAGAGGAACTTTAAATATTGATACTAATAATTTAATTAAAACTTGCGTTTTCTTTGCTGTTCGTCATTGTATCCCCGCAACTTGGCTAAACGACCGCGACCAATTCCTCTTCCCTAACAACAAATGGAAAAAAGACGAGAATTTTCAAAATGATTGTCTTGCATATACTCTTTTTCACAGTGGCAACAACATTTCTATAAAATACGGCGTAAACCATTGGATACCTTTTTCTGAAATTGAAGTAAATGCAAAGGAGAGATTTGAAAGTCATTTTATGATAAGTTTTATCAGTGGAATAGTTATTCCAAACGCATATTCAGAACTATTTGAACAAGAAGAAAACAAATTTTGCACAAAACGAGAGTTTTCTACCGAAGCAACAAAAGTGTTCGATGCCGGGCGCGAACTGTGGAAATATTACCACGCACAACAAAATATTAATATAAATGCATCTTTATACGATATCCGCGAATATTTTCAAGGGCGCAACGAAAAAGGAAAAATGAATAACAAAAGTCAAAACGAAACGTATAACGCACTTATGGAAAATTTAAGAACAGAACTAAAAATATTAGCACAAAAAATTGAGCCAAAAGTTTATGAATATGGATTTTTGTTAAAATAGTGAATGAGTAAATGAGTGAATGAGTAAATGAGTGTAGGAGCGTACCCTTGCGGTCGTCCACCTTGTAATAAATGAGTGGAATTAAGTAAATGAGAGAATGAGTAAATGAGAAAATGAGAAAACCTTTGTGTTCCTTTGTGGTAAAATTCTGAAAACTGATAACTGAAAACTAACAAGATATGCGAGAAGAAGAACTAAAAAATAGAATTGCGACAAAATTTTTTGATAACTATGATTGTGATAGTATAATAGGTTCAATTGACTTTGCAGTTAAATTGAAACTACTACAAAATGCACTCGAATTTCCAGAAATTAAAAACGGCGCAAACTTATTAGAAAGCCACGTTTTTCAGTTTGATTTTTTAAATGATGATTTTTCATTATTACCAAAAAGTTTGCAAGATGTAATTAATGACCCCAAACTGCGTAAAAAACTGATAATTTATATTAATCCGCCGTATGCGGAGGCAACGAACTATAAAGGAAATACGAAGGTAGATGTCGCAAAACAGAACAAAATATTTTCACAATATTCAAAAGAATTAGACGGTGCAATGAACGAATTATTTGCTCAATTTTTTATTCGAATATTCAAAGAAATTCCTAATTCAAAATTGGCTGCTTTCAGTAAATTAAAATATATTAGTGCTCCTAATTTTAAAGGTTTTAGGAAACATTTTAATGCAGAATTTCTTAAGGGTTTTGTGTGTCCCGCCTTTTCTTTCGATAATGTAAAAGGTAATTTTCCGATTGGTTTTGTTATTTTGAACTTACAAAAAAAAGAAGTTTTAGAAAAAATATATTGTGATATTTACGACAAAAACGCAATATTAATTTCAAAAAAAACATTTAAATCTAATGACAATTCCTTATACCTAAATAATTGGATTTCAATATTTAAAATTGGAAATAATGAAAATATAGGTTACTTAAATTGTGCTAACAATTCATTTCAAAATCAAAAATTTGTTTGGATAAGTATTAAGGAACAAAATACTCATTGTTTGCATTTGCCTATCAATATTCAAAATCTAATTAATTCATGCATTTATTTAACAGTTCGTCATGGCATAGAAGCCACTTGGCTCAACGACCGCGACCAATTTCTCTACCCAAATAACAAATGGAAAAAAGATATTGAATTTCAAAACGATTGTCTTACTTTTACTCTTTTTCACAGTAGCAACAAAATATCAATAAAACAGGGTGTAAACCATTGGATACCTTTTTCTGAAATTGAAGTAAATGCAAAGGAGAGATTTGAAAGCCATTTTATGATAAGTTTTATCAGTGGAATAGTAATTCCAAACGCATATTCAGAACTATTTGAACAAGAAGAAGAAAAATTTTGCACAAAAAGAGAATTTTCTCCCGAAGCAGCAAAAGTGTTCGATGCAGGACGTGAACTGTGGAAATATTACCACGCACAACAAAATATTAATATAAATGCAAGTTTATACGATATCCGCGAATATTTCCAAGGACGCAACGAAAAAGGAAAAATGAATAACAAAAGTCAAAACGAAACGTATAACGCACTTATGGAAAATTTAAGAACAGAACTAAAAATATTAGCGCAAAAGATAGAACCAAAAATATATGAATATGGATTTTTGATGAAATAGTGAATGAGTGTAGGGGCGTACCCTTGCGGTCGTCCACCTTGTAATAAATGAGTAAATGAGAGAATAAGTAAATGAGAAAAAAAATCAAAATTCCTCTGACTAATTCCGTAAGGAGTTACATATAGATAACCCCGAATAAGCCTAAGCGCAACTCGGGGAATAAACAAAAATGAGAAAATAACAAAATAAGAAAAAAGAATTATTAATTAGAAATACTTTGCGACCTTTGCGTTCTCAACTTTGCGACTTTGCGTTAAAATTCTGAATACTGAAAACTGACAACTGAAAACTAAAAACTGATAACAAAATAATAATAAATAAATTAGATGTACAATGAGAAAAATCGTAATTATGCTGGGAATTTTTACAGTTCTTAATGCATGCACAAATTCGGGTAAATTGAAGTATCCCGAAACAGCAAAAGATGACACAATAGATGTCTATTTCGGAGTTGAAGTACCCGACCCGTATCGTTGGTTGGAAGATGATACGTCCGATGCAACAAGCGAATGGATAATCGCTCAAAATGAAGTAACATTTGATTATCTGTCGCAGATACCATTTCGTAGCCGTTTGAAAGATAGGCTTACGGAGCTCACCGATTATGAAAAAATCGGCATACCGTTCAAAAAGAATGGTAAATATTATTTTTTTAAAAATGATGGTTTACAAAATCAGAGCGTCTTGTTTGTCAAAGAGAGTTTAGACGGAGAAACAGAACTCCTGCTCGACCCAAACACTTTTTCTGAGGATGGAACTATTGCTCTTACAGATTATTCGTTTTCCAATGACGGAAAATATCTCGCCTATTCTATTTCTAAAAGTGGGTCTGATTGGAACGAAATTTTTGTAATGGATTTGAGTAGTAGGCAACTTACCGATGACCATATTCTTTGGACTAAATTTAGCGATGTGTCGTGGCACGGCGATGGTTTTTATTATAGTTCGTACGATGCACCAATAGAAGGCAAAGAATATTCTCATAAAAACGAAAATCACAAAATTTATTATCACAAAATTGGCGACAAGCAATCTAATGATAAGTTGATTTACAGCAATCCTCAATACCCTAAAAGATTTTATTCGGCAAGCGTTGACGATGATGAAAGATTTATGTTTGTTTATGAATCTGGCGAACTAAAAGGTAACAACCTCTTTGTGAAAGATTTGAATAATAAAAATGCACCATTTATTCAACTTACAGATAATATGGAATTTTCCTATTATCCCATTGAAATTATTGGCGACAAACTTTTTTTGATAACCAACTATGGTGCTCCACGTTATAAAATTATGACAACCAATATCTTAACACCTGAAATTGATAATTGGACTGATTTTATTAGTGAAACTGAATCCGTTCTTGCTGGTGCACAAGTAATTGGAGATAAACTAATTCTGACTTATGAACAGGATGCATCACAACATGCATACATTTATAATTTAGAGGGTCAAAAAGAGTTTGAAGTTCAATTGCCAACTCTTGGTTCTGTGAGTTTTAGCGGAAAAAAAGATGACAAAGAAACATTTTTTATGTTCACTTCATTTACCTTTCCATCAACTATTTACAAATATGACATTGATACTAACGAATCAGAAGTTTATATTGCACCCCAATTGGCTTTTAATCCAGATGATTATACAACAGAACAACTCTTTTTCCCCAGCAAAGACGGAACAAAGATACCAATGTTTCTTACTTACAAAAATGGTTTGAAAAAAGATGGTAAAAATCCTGTTTTGCTTTACGGGTATGGTGGTTTTAATGCAAGCTTAAATCCGCGTTTTTCAACAACCAGAATTCCTTTTTTAGAAAATGGTGGTATTTATGTTACCGTTAATTTGCGCGGCGGTGGAGAATATGGCGAAGAGTGGCATATTGCAGGTACAAAAATGAACAAACAAAATGTATTTGACGATTTTATTGCAGCAGCCGAATTTCTTATTAAAGAAAAATATAGCAATAAGAATTTGATTGCAATTAACGGCGCTTCAAACGGCGGATTATTAGTTGGTGCGGTGGTTAATCAACGCCCTGATTTATTTAAAGTTGCTGTTGCCGATGTTGGAGTTATGGATATGCTTCGTTATCATGAGTTTACAATTGGCTGGAATTGGGCAAGTGATTATGGTACAAGTGCCGACAGTAAAGAGATGTTCGATTATTTGTATGCTTATTCTCCGTTACATAACATTAAAAATGACGAAACTCCTTATCCTGCAGTTTTAATTACAACCGCCGACCATGATGACCGCGTAGTGCCCGCTCATTCGTTTAAATATGCCGCTGCATTGCAAGCCGCAAATACGGGTGATGCACCAAAATTAATTCGCATCGAAAGTAATGCTGGACATGGCGCAGGCAAACCTATCAGCAAAATTTTAGACGAATATGCTGATATGTACGCCTTTATTATGTTTAATTTGTCGATGGAGATGAAATAAATTACAGCCCAATTCCAATGAAAACAACATCATCAACTTGTTCTTGAGTATATTTCCAATTTATAAAATTGTTTTTTATAATACCAAATTGTTCTTTCATTGGTTTATGATGTATCTAGTCAAGCATTTTTAATAGCGCTTATCATAAGTTTTTTTCTATTCGGACCGCAAAATTGGTCGGCAAATCCGTATGAAAAGAGATTGCCTTTATCGTTTGTCTTACTCTAATATTCTGCATGAACGAACGGAGGAACACTATAGTCGGGAACCCGGTCTCCGATGCTCATTTGAACTCCTGTCCAATAAGTCTATTCCGTATATCGCAAAAAAATCGGTCAGAATCTTATTCCAAATTGAAACCCAAGTAAAAATTGGGCTTCTTTTTTCTTAATTCCTTGCCACGAGCCTACCATTCCAATCATAGTATCGTTCTTTAAAAAGAAGTTGTAACCCACTTTTCCATAATAAGGTTGGAATGAACGTTTTGATTCATAAGCCATAATATCTGTAACTTTAGTATCTTTGCTACGATATTCGGCTCTAACCATAGTATAACTGACGTATGAAATTCCGCCGCCGAGAATAATTTGGTGTCGATTAAATTTTTCGTTCTTAATATAGTCGAAAGGTTTGATATGCAACAAAAGGCTTATAAATCCCATATTTTCGCCATATTGTGATTTTTTTTTGGAATTTTCACCGTTAATAGTTTCTTCTTTGTCGGGCAAAGTCCATTCGTTGTAAATATGGGTTGCGGGCAGCATTGAAGCGTATCCGAAGGTAGGTGCAATTTCAAAACCTTTGAATAGCGGCACACCTACATCGTAAGAAAAGTAATAACCTTCAAACCAGCGATGACCTTCAGCGCTGCCACCGCTTGAAAGCCCCGAATTAGCGCGTATGCTCCAATTCTTTTGTTGTGAATAAATTACGCCTGTGAAAGTCAGCGCAAAAATCATTAGAAAAATTCTTTTTTTCATTATTACAATTGATTTATTTTTTTTATAACGCAACAAAAGTAATAAAATTGTTGTAATTTATGTTTGAAATAAAAAAAGTTTAAATTTTTTTAAATTTTTTTAGTTGAGGACAATTTTTATAAAAATTTCATTTATATTTGTACTTTAATTTTTGATTGGTGAGATATGAGTATTGAGATATAAGAAGTGAGAAGTGAGATTGGAGTGTAGATATTGGAATGTTCTAACTAACTGATAACTAAAAACTATCTCTTTCTCATTCACAGATTCGCTCATTCACTCATTCACTTATTTACTGATAACTAAAAAATGATAACTGAAAACTAAAATGACAACAATTTCGGAAAATTTGAAAATAATAAACAATTTTGTTACTCAAAACGTTAAATTGGTTGCTGTTTCTAAGGCACAGTCGCTTGATACAATAATGGATGCTTATACAGCCGGTCATCGAATTTTTGGAGAGAATAAAGTTCAAGAGATTCTACTCAAAAGAGAGCGGCTGCCTGACGATATTTTATGGCATTTTATCGGGCATCTGCAAACTAATAAGGTGAAACAAATAGTATCATTTGTAGATTTAATTCAAGGTGTTGACTCCTTAAAACTACTTGAGTATATTAATAAGGAATCAAAAAAGATAAACCGCACGGTTAAATGTCTGTTACAAATACATATAGCCGATGAAATGACTAAATTTGGTTTTTCAGAAGAGGAACTATTTGAGTTACTAAAATCGGGAGTTATTAATTCTTTGGAAAACATAACAATATGCGGATTAATGGGAATGGCAACTTTCACCGACAATACGCAACAAATAAGAAAAGAATTTAAAAATTTAAAAAGAATTTTTGACTCTGCGAAAAATAATTATTTTTTTGATAATGATAATTTTACAGAATTAAGCATGGGAATGTCTGATGATTTTAAGATAGCAATTGAAGAAGGAAGCACTATGATTCGTGTCGGGAGTTCGATTTTTGGATTAAGAAAATATAATTAAAATATTATTGATTAATTTGGTGATATTCAATATAATAGTTTTTATATGAAAAAAAAATATTGATTTTTTTCGATTTTTTTTCGATTTTTTTTGGTATATAAAAAAATAAGCTGTTATTTTGAATTTTTATTTGATACATTTTTTAAGTTAAAACTATAATAATAAAACGTTTATATTATTGCTGATGAAAAGAATTAAAATATTTTTATTAGGATTAATGGCAGTTGGAATGCTTTTATTAAGTTATTCGTGTACCTGCCAAGGAAATAAAAAAGGAACGGTCGAGAAAGATTTGGTTGATTCATTAATTAACGGGCAGTTATTAGATGATTTTCACAAATCGAAATTAATCTTTTATTCGTTGCCGTCTCCCTTAGAAACAGCCACGTTGATAAAAAAATCAGGAGCAACTTATGATGCTGATTTGCTTAATAGCGTTGACAATGTTTCAAAATACAACACAAATTTAAAGATGGCTCTAAATCTGGGCGTTTATAGTTCTGATTTGAGTTATACGAGTCTTTTCGACCAAAATCAAAGCACAATTTCTTACATGAATGTGATTCGTAAGTTAGCCGAGCAATTGGGGATATTGGGTGCTATTGATGAGAGCACCATCAAAAAGTTAGAACAAAACATCAACAATCGTGATGTTGTTTTGGAGATTATTTCTGAAACATTTATGAACTCCAATGCCTATCTCACTGAAAATGACCGTCCTGCGATTGTTGCAATGGTTCTTGTTGGCGGTTGGATAGAGGGACTCTTTTTGGCGACACAACTCGCCGCTAACGCTTCCGAAAATAATCACGCACTCGTTGAGCGTATTATTTATCAAAAATTATCGCTTGAAATAGTTATGAATCTGTTGGAAACATACAAAAACAGCGCTGACATCGTTTATTTATTAGAAAAAATGAGTCAACTGCAAGTTATTTATGATGAAATACAGATTACAAGCACTTCAAACGTTGAAGTTGAAACTATTCCCGATAAACAGACTACAATAATACGGTCGGATGCAGAAGTATTCATCACTCCCGAAGTATTTAAAAGGTTAGTTGTCAAGCTGAAAGAAATCAGAAGCGAATTTGTTTCTTAATACATCAATTTTTATTACTAATATCAAAAGAATGAAAACTTTTAGATATGTGGCTGTGCTTATATTGTTTTTTTTCTTAACAATAACGTTGTTAAAGGCGTATCAGCATTGTATAAGTTTTGCAAAAGGAATTGCCAAGCCCCAATTAGCACCTTACATTCATGACGGTAATTTTACTGCAACGTTCATCGAAGAGGGTGAATGCGCTGATTTACATAAAACTTTTTTTAAAGGTGAAAAATATCGTTTGGTATTTGCTGCCGTTGATGCATTGCCCAAAAATGTCAGAATTAAGATTTTGACCGAACAAACGAAAGTTCTTTTTGATAATGCAGACCATAATTACGTCTACGTGTGGGACTTTGAATTAGAATCCAACGAAAAATTAATAGTTCAAGTGCAAATCCCCGAAACTGATAGCGATGTAATTAAAGGAGGTTGTATTGCTGTTCTCTTTGGAATTCAGCCCGTTAATAAAAGGAGATAAGCAATTATTTCCTTATTCATACCTTATTGTTCCTTATGAACAACTCCTTCGGAAGAATATCAGGGTTATATTACTGACCGTCGCGATTCGATTGTGTCACAAGATGTTAGGGAACGCAAAGATAGTTTTAAAACACTACCGAAATGGGTTGGGGTGTCTCAAAAGTATCTTGCAGATGTTTTTGTCGTGAATTGGCAAGATGTTGAATGTATCTATGCCTTTGATTTTCTGTGAATTATAAAAAAAATAGACAAACACAATCATTAATAATAGAGTTACTTTCTTTTTCATTATAAATTATTTTAAAGTTAGAAAAAAATTTCATGTCCATTTTATAAATTTGAGGGGGCAAAGATATACCTTTAAAAAAAATATATTTTAAAAAAAATTTTTTTGAAAAATAATCTATATTTGAGTCCACTCCGAAAAGCCCTATTATTTAACCACAAAAGACACAAAGTGATTTGGTTATTGAATTTACCGAAATTGTTATTGAGTATACCGAAATTGTTATTGAGTTTACCGAAATTGTTATTGAATTTACCGAAATACACAAAGGACGCAAAGAATAAAATATCAATATATATCAACTTGTGTTCTTAGTGCATTCTTTGTGTACTTTGTGGTAGAAAACATTTTTCAGAGTGGACTCATATTTTGTTATATGGAGATTAGTTTGCTACTAATTACAACGGGTTTTTAATTATTTCGCTTACGCAGACAATAAAAATCATAGTGTTGGTTGTCAGTGGTTTATATTCATGCCTACTCAAGATTAAGATGTTGCACTTCGTTAAGCCAATTCACTATTGCTTCAATTATTTGTTTGTCAACATTTTGCTTTACAGAATATTCAGAAGGTGTTGATTTTCCTACCCCTGTTTGAAGTAAATGATTAAGATTATCAAACAATACAAAAGTAGTATTTGGTTTTTTGCCTAAATCTTTTTTCCATAAATCAAAATCTGCGACTGTAACTTGATAGTCTCTTACTCCTTGTAAAAATAAAATTGGACGATTTTCATTAACAAATTCTTTTGATGGAAAATAATTTGCAATATCCAAATAGTACTTTGGATGAACGCCGAGAGGCAGTAAATCCTTAGGAGTATTTTCATCAAAATCTTTTCTTTGCAATCGTTTTACTTTCTCCAATTCAACAATTTTCATACTGTCGATATAATTTTTTGTTTCTTGCGTTTCTGCCTCTTGCTTATTCAGTCCCCAAAGATATTCGTATTGGTCAATTAATAATTCCGAAAAAGAACGAGAATTGCCCGCTAATGAAATAAAACCACTCGCATTTTTAGATAAATTTGCTATTCGTGGTAATGTATAGCCACCTAAACTGTGTCCTAAAACATAAACATTTTCGATTCTGTCGGAATAATTGTTCTTTAAAAAATTGACAGCTTCAACAGCATCAAAAACGCTTTCTTCGTTCATCGTTAAATTAGAAACATCTAAATTATTATCAATCAAAGTTCTTTTATTGTATCGTAAAACAGCAATTCCATTAGAAGAAAGACCATAAGCAATATCTCTAAAAGGTTTGTTATCAACAATTGTTTCATCGAAATCGTGCGCTCCCGAACCGTGAACTAAAACAACAGCCGATACTTTTTGATTTTTTGATAAATTTTTGGGAATTGTTAAACGACCATCCAATATTGAATCAGGGGGCAGTTTAATTTCAATCTCTTCGAATTTTGTTTTATTTACATAGTCCGCATCGATGTATTCTTTTTTATCAGGTTGTTTTTCAATGGGTTGAATAAAAAAGCCCGAAACCTCTATTTTGTTATTTTCGCTATTTTTCTCTACAGTGATTACGGTTCTAAGTGAATCTTTTTCAAAAATTAAATGATTGATAAAAACTATACCGATATCAACTTTATGCGACTCCGAATAATCACTTATAGCAATAAATTTTCCTAATTGCATTTGCAATTGTACCCAAAGAATTTGTACCTGTTGTTGATTTACTCCGGCAGAAAGTTTGTCATTAAAATTTTCTGTTACTTTATTAAAATCACCGCTTGTTAATGATTCTATTAAATCTCTTGCAACTTTTTGATATTCTGGATTTGCTTTTATACTGTTTGGCATCCACATCAACAAAAAGATAAACGAAAGTATTATATTACTTTTTCTCATAAATGTTAAACTCCTGTTCATAATAATTATTTTATATATTTTACTTATTTTACTTATGTCCGTTTACGTAAAGTTTTTGATTACTAATCCCATTCTAATAGCTTCGGGGTTTTGCCTTTTGTTTTGGTAAGTTTTTTGTCAAAACCGCTTTCTCGTTCCTCTTGTACCAAACATATCACACATAACGTATTTTTTTTATTTTAGTATTTTTTTTAGAATATCATTCCTAATATACATTATTATGTAAGAAAATATGTCGCATCTCTGCTATCTGTGCGCATTTCATTTTTTTCAGGAATATAATAGGAAAAATAAGGTATATTTTTTTTATTTTTTTGAAACAAAATAAAAAATAATACGTTTATGTATCATTTAAATTGGATAAAACATTAGAACGATTCTATTTTTTTCACTACTTTTTACATTTTGTTTTTAAATGAGAACATATCTTTTATTTTATCAAATTTGCTTGTTATATAAAAAAAATATCTACTTTTGCAAAAAAATTAGATGATATGTCCGTGAAAGAGCATAATACTAAAACAGATTATATATCAATGGTTTATGGCAGTACTAATAACAGAACAAGAAGTAAAATTTTACTATAAAATAAATAATTGGCGGCAACACATTACCAGCTCCTCATTTTTGTTGCTTTTGACCATCATTTTGCTTTGTGCATGTTCCCCAAAACAAACAAAAAATGAAACATCGGTTTATTATTCTATAAATCTTTTGTTAGAAGAATATAATCGACAATTAGATATTTCTCCTGATAGCGCTTTTTATGTAGCGCAGGAAGCTCTACATCTCTCTCGACAAATTGCTGTCAATGATGAAATAAAGTTCGAAATTTATAATTCCTTAGGAATTTCATCACAAAAGGCAGGACAATATATTAATGCCATTGAATATTTTAATGAAGCACTTCAACACATAAAAAATATTCCTCCTCAAACATTAGCAATATTATACGATTACATCGGACATACTGCTTTGATGTTAGATAAAACAGATGTCGCAATGGAATATTTTCCACTTTCATTAAAAATATATGTTGAACTAAAAGATATAGAGGGACAGGCATCATCACACCGAAACATTGGTGCCGTATATAAAAGTGAGAGGAGATTTGCTGAATCCGAAGAGTATTTCAATATTGCTATGAATTTATATATGCAGGCAGATAATATCAAAGGACAGGCAAGTTGTTACAACAATCTCGGCGGACTTTACGCTGAATTAGACGAATATGAAGAAGCATTGGAACATTATTTAAAAAGCGAACAACTTTGCCTCGAAGCCAATGATACTGAATTATTGCTTAAAGTTATATATAACAAAGGGTTGCTTATGTTAGATTTTCGAGAATTCGAACCCGCACGAAACGAATATTTAAAAGTGTTAGACTATGCAATTGAACACTCAAATTATAGAGCATTAGCCGAAACTTATTATTCACTCGGGCATATTATGTACAAAATTGATAAAGCAGACTCCGCAATATTTTATTTTAATAAATCGATTGAAGTTTCGCAGCGATTTCATCTAAGGGATGTAGAAATTTGGGCTTTTAATGGTCGTGCAGACAGTTATACAAAACTCGGAGAATATACTAATGCTATCGAAGATTTTATTTTAACAAGTGTAAAATCTGAATATTTAAGCATTGATAATCAGACCAAAGCACGCTCTTTTACAGAACAATATATGCAGTATAAAGAAAGTATAAGGCAAGAATTGGAAAAAGATCGTAGACTTAATCTACAAAAATTTCTTATTACTGCATTAGGGGCAGTCTTACTTTTAATTATATTCGCATTATTTTTGATAAACGGAAACAGACAAAAAAAGAGAACAAATAGAATACTTTCAGACCAAAGAGACGAAATTGAAAATCAACGTAATGAACTTTCGAATCAGCATCGAGAAATATCTCAAAGTATTGAAGCGGCAAGTTTAGTGCAAAAAGCCGTTCTCCCGCCAACTGATTATTTAGATAAAACTCTTTCCGATTATTTTATCTTAAATATGCCTCATGATGCGGTTAGTGGTGATTTTTATTGGATGACAATTAAAGACCAATATAAAATTCTTGCTGTTGCTGATTGTACAGGACACGGTGCATGCGGGGCTGTTGTCAGTATGCTCGGAATATCATCACTTAATAAAATTGTTAGCGAAATGGAAGTACCAAAAAGTGACCTTATTTTAAATCAACTGCGTGAACTTATTATACAACTCCTCAACCCCCAAGGCGCACTTTGGAATACACGCAACGGTATGGATATTGCACTGATTATTTATAACACTATCACCCGCGAAATAGAATTTTCAGGCGCAAAAAACCCGCTATACATTATTAATAATAGAAAATTAATAGAAAAAAAAGCCGACAGAATGTCAATAGGAATTGACGAAAAACAACACTTGCCGTTTACTTCTGAAAAATTCATTTATAAAGATGGTGATACTTTATATATGTTTTCTGACGGTTATACCGACCAATTTGACAGCGAAAATAAAGAACGTTTTAAAAAGAAACAATTTAAAGAATTTCTTTTGTCAATTTCAGATAAACCTATGCAAGAACAATTTTATGAGTTGGTAAAAGAACATTGGATTTGGAGGGGAGATACTCATCAAACAGACGACATTTTAATACTCGGAGTAAAATTTTAATAATATATATAAATCATAAATAATTAAGTAGTTATGAATAGAATCAAAATTTTTTGTGTAATTAGTGCTTTTCTGTTTTTACAAAAAATAGATGCACAAGAAGATGGTTTACACCACGTTATCAGAATCAATGGACGTATTGTGAATCAACAATCAGGGAAGGAATTGCAATCTAACGAGCAAGTGAATATGCACACAATGCTCTTATTTGGCAAAGCCTCTGATAATGCTATTTTGCGAAGTCCATCCCAAAGAAAGTATGAACTTGTTTCCCCGGGTACTTTATTAGTTTCGTCTGAAAAGTCGCTCCGTGAAATGAAAAGTCGACCAATGACAGACACTAACATTAGGCTTACAGGGGAAATGCCTCCCGAAACTTTGAGAAAATATTTTGGTGCCGACACTTTTGCCATCGTGGGCAACAGATTAGACATCGAAGTGGGACCCCAAAATCAGCAAAAATATGATTTGCTGTTCCGTTTCAAAGAGAACAAGAAAAACAAAGAAGTGGTTTCTAATGATTTTGCCATTAAACAAAGCGACTTCGGAACTCCTTTTATTAACGAATGTACAATTCTGTTACGTGAAGGAAATAATGTAACAGAAGTTACAAAAGTGTCGATTGTGTTTGTTGATGAGCAAAATCTCAGGTCTGAATTCACGGCATGGCTTACGGGTATGGAGGAAATTACAGACACTAATTACAAAAAACGCGAAGAATTACAGCAATATTGTAGAGATGTCTATGGAGTTATGGACCACGACAATATGCATTATGCAATCGGACGTTATTTGGAAGATTTGAAATGAATAGAGTAGGGGAGGGACTTATTTTTTTAACCGCCCCACTAATACTCCCGTAACATTTGTACGTTTTTGTAAATAATCGTCAAATGGAATGGTAGTTATTTCTACTTTTTTGCTTGTGGATGAGGCATGTAATAAATGCACTCTCCCTTTTATGATTACCGCCAATCCAACGTGTGAAACGTCTAATCCTTTTATTGACGTTGTTAAAGCAATTATATCACCATCTAATATTTCGCTTTCTGCGGTTTTGAAATAATTTTTTGTAATATATTTCATTGAGTATGAGGAAATTGAAGCCTCGATGGTTTTCATCAAAGATATTTGAGATGTATTTGTTAATTGTTTGTAAAAAGATGGATTTGTTGTCATAAAATTAACGTAACAATCGAATTGTGCATTTCCAATTAGTTCGCTAACAATAGTGATTATTCCTTTTTGAGTATTATCAAACAACCAATCTGAAAAATAGTGCAAACGAGAAGAATAACCATCAATTATACCCGACTTGTACCTTATTAATGTGAGCTTTTGAATAAAACTGTCAAAATCATACTCTTTATTTGAAAAACATAATGCAAATGCAGTTACATACTCAACAAAAGTAACACAATCCATTTCGGATAAATTTATCACAAGTCGCTCATTATCATCAATATCAAGAGTGGACGATGTATAAGGAGTACCGATAAAAAATTTTCCAATTTCTGTAATATATTCATTGATAGATAAATCTTTATAGCCGAATTTATTTAATATTTGGGCAAAAATAGCAGAATCAGAAGATGTTGTAACAATATCGGCATTTTTAGAATGCTCTATTGTCATTCCTCCTGATAATCTAAAAAAAACAGAAAATGACAATATAATGAAAACAAAAAGGAATAGTTTCTTTGCAACTCTTTTTATTTGATTACTAATATTTTGCATATAACCCTTTTTTATTTTTTTGTAATAAATTCAGATTGCAAAGATAGATGAAATTTTTTTTGAAACAACAAAAAAAAATAAATATTTTTTTTGGTTTTTCATTCTGTTAGGCGATGCATTGAGCTTGTCGAAAATGATTGCATCCTTTTTTGGGAGATACCCCGAATTGCGCTTACGCTTATTCGGGGTTATCTACGTTGCACTCGTACCGAGTGCTGCTGTGTGGGGTGTATGGATGTTGTGGGGTTTGGTGCATTCCGTTAGGAATGCATCGCTTGGTAGAAAAATAGCATAGCAAGCAACCCGCATTCCGTTAGGAATGCATCCTTCGTGCGACTTTGTGAAAAAACCTTTGTGTGCCTTCGCGGTAGAAAAAATCTAACCACAAAGGAACACACAAAGGATTCACAAAGATTTTTTGATGTGCCCCGAATTGCGCTTACGCTTATCCCTCATTCACTCATTCACCCATTCACTCATTCACTCATTTAGCAAAAGCAAGTTAACTAATTCTCTTACAGCGCCTTTGCCGCCGTCGGTTTTGAGTATTGTTATTCCTGAAATATTTTTTATTTCATCAACGGCATCTGCGGGACAAGCCGCAAAGCCAACGTTTGAAAGTAATTCTAAACAATTTATATCATCGCCGATGTATGCAACTTCGCTTAATTCGATCCCTTCTTTGGTGCATATTTCTTTTGCTGCTGCAAGTTTGCCGCCAAATTTTTCCCCTTGATAAAGGTAGTCTAATTGTAATTTTTGGAAACGCCGTTCTACCAACTTTCTATCTTCTGATGTTATGATTCCGGTTTTTATTCCTTTTTCTCTCAACAATCGGAAACCCATTCCGTCGTGTGTATTAAATTTTTTCAGTTCGTCGCCATTTTCAGAATAATACATTCCCGCATCAGTAAGAACACCGTCAACGTCTGAAAGAAAAAGTTTTATTTTGGAAAAATCAGTTTCGGGTGGTGCTATATGTTTTCGGAAAATTTTTTCTGCAACAATCCAATCCTCTTCTTCGTCAATTTCGATAGCGGTATATTCGGGCATTTCGTAAATACCTATTTTTCCTGATAAACGATTTCCTGATTTGATAATATTACCGACACTATTAATATAGAATGCGCCATTTTCCATTATTTCGCCATCAAAATCTTGTCTACGTGGACGGTTTTTGAAATCATAATTTTTGGATGTACCATCTGCGTTCCAAAAAAAACGTTTATATCTGACACAAGTGAGCAGAGAATCATATTTATTAAGGAAATATTGGTCTAATGCTTCTGTAAAATGTTTACTTTGAGTAAGTGGCGATGTTGCTTGCACAAGAATAAATATATCGTTGTCTGAAATCCACTCTTTGGAACGGTTAATAAAATCAAGCATTGCACTCTCGGTTGATGCTGTATCAGTAGCACTTTCAGGGGAACGAGCAAAAAGAGAAACTTTTGAAAAGTTGAAATTTGTAACAATTTTCTCAATTTCTTTGCTATCAGTAGAAACAATAATTTTATCTACATTATTTGTTTCTTGCAGTGCTTTTAAGTTCCAATAAACTAAAGGTTTTCCGCAAAAAAACTTAATATTTTTCAGCGGAATTGACTTACTGCCACCGCGCACTGGAATAAATGCAATTATTCCCATCTTATTTGGTTCTTTTTTAATTTGTTTCGTTGAACAGATTCAATATGAAGAATTTCTATTTCTTTGTTTATCAATGCTTTACTAACAGCTCGGCAATCTCGTGTTAATTTTCTTAATCCGTCTGGTTCTAATGATGCCGCGTGGTCAGTGCCTTTCCAAGTACGGTCTAAAGTGTAGTGCCTTTCAATCCATTGAGCACCGAGCGTAATTGCGGCAACGTCAACAGCGATTCCTAAATGGTGTCCCGAAAATCCGATGGATTTAACACGATTTTCGTAACTATTTTTAAGTCTGGTTATTTCCAAAAGACAAATATCTTCAAATGGTACAGGATAGCCCGAAGTACAACTATAAATAACAAGATTTTTATTTTTTCCTTTTGACTCGAAAAACGAGATAATTCGTTCTTCCTCTTCTTGCGATGTCATACCGAACGATAGGTGAATTTCCCCGTCATAGTTGTCGCACAAAAATTCGAGCATTTTTTTGTTGAGATTACATGCAGATGGAATTTTTATCAGTTCAGGTTTCAAAGAAACAATTTCCTTTGCAGAAATAATGTCCCAAACGGACGTAGAGTATATAAGACCATATTCTTCGCACCACTTTTTGAGTTGTTTGTGTTGTTCTAAATCAAATTCTAAAAATTCTCGGTGTTCGCCATAAGTAGCACCGTAGGAGTTTGCAGGATTTGGGTGCGGACTATTGTATTCGTCGGCGCTCAACAACTCTTTATTGTTTCTTTTTTGAAATTTTATGACATCAACTTTGCAAAAAAGCGCTGCTGTTAATATCATTTCGCGGGCGATGTTCATGTCGCCTTTGTGGTTACAGCCTACTTCGGCTATGATTTTTGGAGTGTTCATTATTATATTTTTAAAATTATATTCTTATTAACAATTCATCGCCATCGGGATAGACAATTTGTTTACCTGTTTCCCTATCAATAACAACAATTTGCAGGTGGTCAGTATATTTAAAATTAGAAAAATACATCTCATCGTAATTTTCTTTTTCAATTAAAAGCGCCTCAATATTTTGATTATTTTCGATGCAATCAGACATTAAAAGCAAATTTTCAGCGTGTAATACTGTTGCACCTGTTGCGATTAGTTTCTTTTCGTAATATTTAAATTTTGTGAAAAGGGGCTCTACAATAAGAACGGTTATCTGTTCGTCGGTAGGTTCGGGCTTTGATTGTTTGTCGTGTCGGATTTCGAAAATGGGCAATTCTTCGGTTTTTAGCGGTAAGAATGGAATTGTGAAAAAGAATGATGTTCCCTTTCCTGTTTCTGAATTTAACCACATCTCTCCGCCCATTAGTTGTACTAAATTTCGAGAAATAGTAAGTCCAAGTCCTGTTCCGCCGTATTGTCGTGTATTTCCCAAATCTACTTGTCTAAATAGCTCAAAAACAACTTTTTGGTGTTCGGGTGAAATTCCTATCCCTGTATCTTCAACGACAAATTCAAGCATCGTTGCTGACGCTTGTCGATATCCAAATTTTATGTAACCTTTTTCGGTGAACTTATACGCATTGACTATTAAATTTGTTAGTGTTTGCCGTAAGCGCGTATTATCTACAAAAAGAATGAAATCGTCAATTGCTTCGGTATTGTCAAAAATAAGTTTAATATTCTCTTTTTTGCTTGGTTCTGGATATGCTTCGAAAAAAGTTTTAAGTTCGTGCATTAAAACATTGAGTTTAAGCGGAGTAGGAAATATTGTCAGTGAATTTGCTTCAATTTTTGAGATATCAATAATATCTTCAATAAGTTTTGTAAGTTGAATACTGTTAGAATTCACTATATCAATATATTCTTTACGTTCGTGGTCGGAAATATCGTCGCAACAAATGAAGTTCAGAAATCCTACGATGCCGTTCAGAGGAGTTCTAATTTCGTGGGACATATTAGCGAGGAAAGATGATTTAAGTTTGTCTGCTTCTTCGGCTTTATTTTTAGCGTGAGTAAGTTCTCTTGTCTTAATTTCGACCATTTGTTCCAATTGCGTATGATATTTTTCCAACTCTTTTTCTGCTTTTTTCTGTTCGGTAACATCTCGTAAAATTTGACCTACGCTATATTTGTTATCCCCTGTTGTGATTCGGAACAAAGAACAAACAAGGTATTTTTTTCTACCGACATCTATGGTAAACTCGAATTCGTATTGATCTTTAATTTTTTCTTTTTCGTCGGCTGGTTCTACCAAAGAATTAAGGAGAATTTTGAATCTTTCTTCTGCTTTGTTATCCGATTTGTTCAAAATTTTAAACACTTCCCAGCCGTACCTTCCTAATGCATGACTTCTTGTGATACCTGTAATATTTTCTTGTTCGGGGTTCCATTCTATAATTTTTCCTTCGTGGTCTGAAAATGCGATGCCTTCAACTGTTTGTTTAATAAATGTACTTAATTTTTCTTCACTTTCTTCTTTTTTAGCGACTGCTTCGATACGTGCGGCAACTTCGGTAGCGAGTTGATCGTTCTTATTATTCAGTTCATCGATGGTAGCGTATAACTCTTCATTGGTAGCGTAAAGTTCATCGTTTGTGGCTTCAAGTTTGCTATTTGTTACATTTAGGGTTATAGTACGTTCTTTGACTAATTGTTCGAGATTTTCGCGATAGTTCTTAAGTTCAATTTCTTCTAATTTTCTATCTGTTTTATCAAAAATAATACCGTCACTAACAGTCCATTCGTCTTCAATATGAGAACTAAATTTCATACGGAGCCATTTCACTTTTTGGTCGCAAAATAAAAATCGTATTTCTTTATCTAATACAGTGTTAGAGCAAAGATGATTGAAAATATCCATTCCAAGCATATTAACCTCTTCGTGGTGAAAATTTTGAAAAACTAACTGAAAATTTTCCATTGCGGCTTCCATAGGAATATTTGTAATTGCCTCCCAATTAGAACTTGCGTAAACTAATCGAACATGGCTTATCCAATCCATTGCAGCCGTAGGTTGTGATAATACTTCTGTTTTTATTTGAATACGTAATAAGCAGTTGTCGGGAATATTATCGGCAATTGTCATTAATCTGTTCCTTTCTAAAAGGATTTCTTGTTTAACTTGATTAAGTTCTAATTCATTGTTTTTCAGTGATGTGATGTCGGTAGCATAATTAAGTTGCACCCATCTACCGTCTGTCCATTTAATGGCACCAACTTTTCGTAAAAGCCACTTATTAGTATCTTCTTCATATTCTTCTCTTGTATTAAATTCTCTTGGGCAATCATTTTCATCGAGTAGGTCAACATTTGGACAAAAGTCGCATGGACCCGTTTTTCCTTTCTGAATAGTTTGCCAGCACAATTTTCCTTCAATATCTCCATAAACTTCTTTTGCGTTCCTATTTGCAAATAGAATCTTGTAATTTTCAATATCAATGGCGTAGACAACGAAATCGAGGTTGTCGAGGACTGCTGTCATTGTTTGTTGTGACGAAATCATTGCCGTTTCAATTTTGTTACGATATGTAGCGTTTGAAAGGATTCTTGTCATATTAACAAGGACATCAATTTCATTTTTTTTCATTTTTTTGCCTGTCAAAGATTCGTCAAACTCAATATATCCGAGATGAAAATCGCTCACAACAAGTGGTATAATCAAAATAGAACGATTTCCTGATAGTTCTAAAACAGATGTTTCGTTTTTATTTTCTGAATTGTCTGAAATATACAGGTAACCGTCTTGATTTAACATATAAATAGCGTCAATAAGTCCGTCGTAATCTGTTCCTAATTTTTCGATAATGTCTAAACATAATTGGGATGTTTTTCTCAAATCTTTGGTAAAGTCGTCGCTGTGCCACTCGTGTGTTTTAATAAAATGTTCTTGTGTATTGTTATTTTCGAAGATAGCGATGCGGCTCATTCCAGCAAATTTACCTATTTTAGTAAGAATGCTTTTCATATCGGCAGAAATGTCGTTAGAAAATTGAGCCGTTTGTAATATCTTGAAAAATAACGTTCTAACTTCTACTGTTTTTTCTAATTCTTTGTTTGTTTTAAACAGTTCGCGGTTTGATGTAACAGAAAGGTCAAGTGCTTCGTTAAGTTTGCTGTTTGCTGTTTTAAGTTCTTCGGTTCGTTCTTGGACTAATGTTTCTAATTTGTCTCTATATTTTTTGAGTTCTGCTTCGCTTGTTTTACGGATATTGATGTTCATAATAAATCCGTCCCAGACGACTAAATTTTCTTCTTTGTGAGGTCGCATTGAAAGTTGCATCCAATTTCCACCGAAACGAATTTCAGTGTTCAGGTCTTCCATTCGTGCGGCAGATTTTTGGATATTCATTAATAAATCTTTTTGTTCGTCGGGATGAACGAATGATAAAAAACTATTAAAATTGTTCATTGCACTTTCGAATGGAATTCCTTCATTTTCCAATTTGTCGGAACTAATATAAGACATTGTAGTCTCTTTTGTAATCGTATTCATTGTGAATTGACAAAGTCTGCAGTCGGGCAAATTGTTTGCTAACATGTGCAACCTGTTTCTTTCGACTTCCAATTCTTGTTCAACAACTTTTCGCTGGTCGATATTAATAGCGTATCCGTCCCAAATAACTAAATCATTTTCGAAGTGCGGTCTTGATGACATTCTAATCCAGCGAATTGTACCGCGATATATTATTCTAAATTCAACATAAAAGTCTGTTTTAGTTAGTCTTGCTTGTTCTCGTTTCATGTTAACTAACTTTTTATCGTCAGGGTGAATAACTGCTAAAACCGAATCAAAGTTTTTCATTGTTTCTTCGACAGATACTCCCATCATTTCTTCCCACCCAGAACTTAAAAAAGTATAATTAAGTTTATTTGTTTTGGTATCCAATTCGTTACGATAGATGACAATATCAGGGAATGCCTCTAAACGTTCTTTTTCGGCAATTAGAGTTATTTCGGCTTCTTTACGTGCGGTAATGTTAATAACAACTCCCTCCCAAATAATCATTGTTTTATCTAAACGAGGAGTTGCTTGCACGTGCACCCATCTAATATCACCATTCACCAAAATTCGATGCTCGCTATTGAAAACTGCCAATGTTTGTGCGCTTTTGCGTAAATCTTCTCTTACTTTTTGAGAGTCATTGTTAGGGAAAAAAGAAAAAAGATTATTTATGTCAGATAACACTGATTCTGCGGGGAATCCCATCACTAATTCCCATTGTGCGCTAACGTAAATCATTTGTAATTTTTCGGAAACAGGGTCTAATGCTAACCTAAAAAGTACTCCGTTTGGAATGTTGTCGCTAAGTGTTTGTAGTCGTTGCTTTTCGTTAATGAGTTCTTCTTCGGCGATTTTCAGTTCTGTAATGTCTCTAATTCCACCAATAATGTTAAGTAGATTTCCGTTATCGTCTCTGATTCCTGTACCAAAGTCTTGAATATGAGCATATTCACCATTTTCTTTTAAAAGTCTATAATTAACGTCAAAAACAGCATCACCGCTAACATCTAATAAAAAATCTGTATAAGCGTCTAATACTTTGTTTCTGTCTTCTGGGTGAATTAAATTTTCCCAACTTTTTTCTTTTGGCAGTGCGTTGTCTGAAACGCCTATTATTCTTAACAAATCTTTGGAGCGGTCATAATTGTAAACTGGCTGGTCGGTAGATGTATGGTCGACCTGTACGTTCCAAAGACCTGAACTTCCCGCTTTCATTATCATAGACAAACGGACCTTATTTTCTTCCAATTCGTCTTTCAATAAGCGAACCTCTTCTTCTAATTGCAAAATGCGTTCGTTAGTCGTTTCCATGATTGATATTATTAATTTTTTAAATTATTGATATTTAATTTGTAAAATAACATATTATCAGATTCCTCATTTCACTACGTTTCATTCGGAATGACGAATTAATACTTTGTGGTAGTTCAGTTTCCGTTGCGGTAGTGCAGCAGCGGAAACTTGCCACATCAAGAGGAATGAAATGGTCATTCCGAGCGTAGCGAGGAATCTTTTTTTGTGAATAATGCAGGCTAACATACTTTTTTTAATTTATTTATAACTTTTTCTGCAAGTTTTGTTTTTTTGTCAATATGGACGATAATATCTTTGACTGCGGGGTGTTTTTTAAATTCACCTCTAACGTTCTCAAAATCAGAAATTCGAATCTCTTCTTCGCCATCAATTCCAAATCCTGTTTGTGATTGCAGTGTAAACTCTTTTTTGGCATCTTCATACATCATTTCATCTAATGAAACAACTGCCTCTTTCCATTGATTTACAAATTCTATCAACCGTTCGACTGATACTGTTTTTATATCAATATCTACCTCACTTTTCAGCCGTTTTACTATCCAATTCCAAGCCCAAATTGGATACATTTTTTTCCATTCGTGATAATGATTATTCAATTCTTCGAGTTTTATCTCATCATTTTCTATTCTATCAATCAGTTTGTTAACAATTTCTTTCGGAACTAAAAGTCCGCCCATATCTATCCACTCGCATACTCCTTCATTGCTATGTGGTGATAATGCCTTATGCATCTCATCTTCGTTTGAATATTCGGAAATTTCAAGTTTTTTTACTAAACCGTTTCCGAGAAATTTTATAATTCCAAGTTTGTATAAATAGATGCCTCTTTCGAGTGCTCGATGGCTTATTATTGCGCTATTAAACATATAATATTCTGATAAAGAGCCTGATGTTTCTCTTAAATTTTCCAAAATTTTATATCCTTTTATCATTTTTTGGATGGAATATGGACTCAATAGGTTGAATAATATGGCATCTAACAGATTATTATCTTTTCTAATATCTCTTTTGGGCCACTTTCTTGCGTCACGGATTGTTCCAATACTTTTGAGGTTAATTGCGGGTACAAGGATACTTTCGTCTTTATTTTCAATAAGATATGAAAAAGGTAGGTCAGATGTATCTAAATTTCTATAATGACGTCCCATTATCAAAGAAAAAGCGCCTATTTTACCGGGCCACAAAATATAAGAATCGCTTGTTGTTTTACTACCTCGCTCTACAATTCCTTGGTGAATTGGTCCAAGTTTATATTTGTGATTACTCTGATTTGAGCCACTACCCGCATTCAAAAAGGAATAATATGCGGCTATCAATAATGTAGATTTATGGTGCGAAACAGTATATGGACCCGCAAAAATTGAACATGCCTCGCCATGTAAACCTTGACAATTGGCAAAGAATACAGAATTTTCTGCCGAATATTGTTTATCGAGAACTGTTCCTTGCCCCACAAAACAGTTGTTAATTACTGACGCTTGATTGATATTACTTCCACTTGTGGTTATAAAATTTTTTGCAATAACATCTGGACCGATGATAGCGGGATCTTGTTGTGAACTATTTATGGTTCCATTGCAAAGACGGTTAACTCCATCTAAAACAGCATATTCGCCAATATTTACGTTAAGTATTGTACGACAACTTCTGATTTGCGCACCTTTACCGATAGTTCCCATTTGTGAAGATATTTTTTTAGAATAATCATCGATGAGGTTTTGCAACTTTGCAATTAATTTCGGTTTATGCCTGTAAAATGCTGTTAAATAGGCTGTATGTGCGGATAGTTCGTTGTAAATAGGAACTTCACGACCACCGGTTTCATTTAGTACCGCAACTTTTATTCCATTCCCAAAACTTGAATTGCCATCAACTGACAATGTATCAACACATTCAATGCAAACATTATTTTGGATATTGTAATTAGCAATATAATTTCGTATATCATTAATATATACATTATCACCAATTTCGCAGTTATGGATGGTTGCATTATAAATACCTGAATCTCGTTTTATATTGCCGTGAAAGGTAATTATTTTTTCAAAAATGCCAAGTTTTATATCTCCTGAAAAATTAACGTTTTGAATATTATAAGGTAAAAACTTTTTTTTGACCAAAATTTTTGACCAATCGTCACAAACACATCTATTTTCTTCTAATACTATTATTTCAACTGTCGAAAGATTTCTATACTTATCCATTGTGTATCAAATATATAGTTAGTTTTTTATATAAAAAATCGATTAAAAATAACCATTTTTACGAAAACAGAAAAAAAAAGTTATAAAAAAAGATAAAAAAAATAAAAAAAAAATTCAGAACTCATGACTTGGGGCAAAATCGATTGTTGCAAATTTCACCAAATCATATTTTGAGTTGTTTTATTCCGTTTAAAAAGCTGTGCATTAAATTTATTGAAATGAATACATCCTTTTTTGGGAGATCCCCCGAATTGCGCTTTTTTGGACGACCGCAAGGGTACGCCCCTACCGGGGTATCTCCAAAAATGCGACATATTTAGTCTGCGGTATCTTTTTCATAATCCTTTTCCAAAAAATTTGGTGGCAAAGATAAAAAACTAATTTAGAAAAATATTTTTTAGCCACGAATTGCACTAATTAACACTAATTTATTGAATATAATCAGTTTGATAACTTATCTCTCCATTGAATCAAATCTTTATTTTTTATTTGTCATCATAATGCCCCCAAAGAGAAATTACGAAAACAGTGATTTTATCATCGTCAATAACATATAACATTCTATGTCCGTCATCAATACTTCTTGACCAAATTCCTGCTTGTTTGTATTTAAGTTTATGAGGCTTTCCTGTTCCCGATTCGGGGTGATTTTTAAGTTCTTCAAATAATTTGTGAATTTTTTTAAGAAGAATTTTATTTCCAGCCTTAATGTGCCTTTCCAAATGATTTTCGGCTACTATATCCAATTCTAAAAAGAAGGTCATAATCCCATTTTAAACTGAAGTTCTTCAATAGTATATCTTTTGGTTTTCCCTTCCTGAATATTTTTTAGCCCTCTATCTATTATTTCGGAAACTTTAGGAATATAATCTTTTTTTGTTTCATTGTTATTTACTTTAACGATATGAAATCGATTTCTTCCGTTTTGTACGTATACTTGTTCGCTAAGCGCCATCTTGAGGTACTTTTGCAAGTTTATTGAAAATTCATTAGTATTAATTAAAGTCATCGTATTTTATTTTTTAAATTTGGGTGCAAAGATAATAAAACTAATTGAGAAAATGATTTTTTTTTTACGATTTTTTAACGCAAAGGCGCAAAGTTGAGGACGCAAAGAACGTTAAAAGTTTTCAGTTTTCAGTTTTCAGTTATTTTTTGTGAAGCCTTTGTGGTTAGATTTTTTACCACGAAGTCGCACAAAGGTTTTTTCACATAGTCGCACAAAGGTTGCATTCCTAACGGAATGCGGGTGTGATGATTGAATGTTTTCTACCGAGCGATGCATTCTTTTCGACAAGCTCAAAGCATCGCCTAACGGAATGCTGCCATTCAACCAGGAAGACGCACTAAAATCGGCGGCACTACTCACTACTCATTACTCACTACTCATTACTCACATCTCACTACTCATTACTCATTACTCACTACTCACTACTCATTACTCACTACTCATTACTCACTACTCACTACTCATTACTCATTACTCACATCTCACTACTCATTACTCACATCTCACTACTCATTACTCATTACTCACATCTCACTACTCATTACTCACATCTCACTACTCATTACTCACTACTCATTACTCACTACTCATTACTCATTACTCACTACTCACTACTCATTACTCATTACTCACTACTCACTACTCATATCTCTCACCACTTTTTTCCCAAAACTTTTATTCACGAGTTCTCTTTTTCGGGGGATGAATGTTCCTTTTTCCATTTCGCGCAACATGGCGGTCGCAAGCAGTTTAAACATTTTTTCTTCTTGACTTTCGTTTTTGTAGAATGTTTCCCACGCAAAATGGTATAGTTCTTGCAATCTTTGGGGACTCATATTTTTTGGTTGAAAAACAACTTTTCCTGCATTGTAATTATCCCAGTTATTATCAAAAATTCTGTTATTTTGTTTAAGGTCGCTATATGCTTTTGTGTGAGGAAATGGAGTAAGGATAGTAAATTCGGCTAAATCTAAATTTATTTCCAATAAAAAATCAATAAGTCTTAAAATATCGTCTTCTGTTTGATTATCGAGTCCGAGCAAAATAGTTCCTTCTACACCAATACCGAAGTCGTGGTATTTTTTAATTCTATCTTTAATATAATCAGAGGTATCGAAAACGGCTTGATATACGTACCATGCGCCTGCCTTTGCGGCTAATTTCAAAATTTTGGGGTCGTCGTCAATAGTGTGGCTCACAAAATTTTTATTTAGAGGTATCATTGCGTTAAAAAGTTCTGTTTCCCATTTTTTATCTTGTGCTAAAGAGTTATCAACAATAAAAATTCGGTTATTATCAATTTTTTCTAATTCGTCAATGGCACTTTTAACGGGTCTTGGTCTAAATTTACGACCTCCGAGGAATGAAACAGCACATGGATAACAATTGAATCTACAACCACGCGAGGCATGAAACAAATCGACCATCTGAACTCCTTTATGGTTGTAAAGATTCTTGTTGTAGAGGTCTCTACGTGCGGGAGTAATTAAGTTCGTGTCGGGTAGGTCGTTCATAAAATTATAAACTTTTTTCAGATTTCCATTTTTCCAGTCGTTAATGAAATTTTCTGTATGTCCTTCGGCTTCGCCGAGGAAAACAGAGTCAGCGTGAAGGGATGTTTCTTCGGCGTGTAACATTGTTGCAATTCCGCCGAAAATCACTTTTTTTCCTCTATTTTGAAATTCTTTGGCGATTTTCCACCCTCTTTTGACTTGTGTAGTCAGCATCATTGAAATGCCAACAAAATCGCAATCTTCGTCAAAATCAATATTTTCAACATTTTCGTCTGTAAAAGAAATGACAATATCGTTGGGCATTGCTGCGGCAAACACTACGGGTCCGTGTGGAGGCAAATTAAAAGTAGTTTGACCGGGTAATTTTTGCCACTTAGGATAAATTAGTTTAAATTTCATAAGTAATTAATTTCTAATTATTTGCTTTGTCAATTTGTTTGATAATAGTATTTAAACCGAGAAATTCGGCGCATGTAATCATTGCTCCTATTGTAACTCCAAGAATGCCGTGAGTATTAATGTTTTGACCTGTCATAAAGAGGTTTGGAATTTTTGTTCGTTGCGAAATTAATGTTTGTGTAGGGAAATTTTTGTCCCTAATAATTCCATAAATTGAGCCTTCTTTTGTATTGGTATAATCTCTGTATGTCAATGGGGATGCGGAATAGACGCTATCAATTTTGCTATTTATTCCGGGAAATGATTCTTCTAATTTATTTAAAAGTTTTGTTGTTTTGTCGGCTTTAAATTGTAGATATTTGTCGCCTCTTTTTTCAACTGTTGTATTAATCCACTCTTTTACTTCGTCAAAACGCATATATGTAATTAGTTGCGCACAATCGGCATATTTCATATTTTCTTGTGAAATTTGATGCATATACATATAACTTTGGGGCCACTTATCTACGTCATAATCATTGAAATACCATACGTCATCGACGTCGTAATGATAATAATTATAATTAAGGTATGGAGTAGCATTTTCTTTGAATTTAATAAAGACTGTAAAATTAGAAATAGAGTTTTCAATGCCCGCAATGCGTTCTCTGTAAACATTTCTGATAAGGTTTGAATTAATTTTTTCCATTGTAACTTGCGGGTGTATATTTGAAATAAAATAATCGGCTTCAATTTTCTCTTTATTAGACAATAAAACAGAAATCATTTTATGGTTGTCGCAAATAAATTGTTCTACTTCGGCATTAGTAATAATTTTTCCGCCAAATGCTTTAATAGAATTAGCGAGTGAAATTGCAATTTTGTCGCTTCCACCAATGATACGGCAAGCACTTTGAATATAAAAATTATTTATCAGAGCGTGAATATAAGTAGGAGTTTTATCTTTAATTCCCGCGTATAAGGGGAGATTCCAGGCTAAAACATTTTGTAATTTGCTATTTTTTGTAACCGATTGTATAAATTCGTAAACTCCGGTTTTTATATAGTCGGCTTCAATAAAAACGTGAGTATTAATTTCTTGTAAATTATTGAGGGGAGATGCGGCGGCTATTTCTTGGATACGCTTGATATAATTGCAAATATCGTCTTTATTTTCGGGGAATTTTTTCGATAAATTTTCGATAAAATTATCATATCCTAACGCCATTGGATATTTTTCTCCCGCAATTGAGACAATATCGAATCCGGAAGGGTCTAAATTGCTGACGGGTACGTCTTTAAGTAGGTTTAAATATTTAAAAAACCTGTACAAAACTTGACCTTCTTCAAGGCTGCCAATATAATGCATTCCTGTGTCAAATTTTACGCCTTTTCGTGTGAACGTTTGCAGGCAGCCGCCAATCTGATGATTCTTTTCTAAAATAATGACTTTATAGCCGTTTTTTGATAAAATATATCCGCAAACTAATCCTCCCAAACCACTCCCAGCTATTAAAATGTCATATTTGTTTTGGTCCATATTATTTATTTAACTTCATATTTAACACATTATTTATATTATTTATTTTAACGCAAAGTCGCATTAATAGTTTTCAGTTTTCAGTTTTCAGTTTTCAGTTATTTATAGTTTTCAGTTTTCAGTTATTTATAGTTTTCAGTTATTTTTGTGTTCCTTAACTCACTTTCTCATTTACTCATTCCCTCATTCCCTCATTTACTCATTTATTACAAGGTGGACGACCGCAAGGGTGCGCCCCTACACTCATTTACTCATTCCCTCATTTACTCATTCCCTCATTTTCTCATTCTCTCATTTACTCATTCACTTATTCACTCATTCACTAATTCCCTCACTCATATAAAAGGTATTTTTTTCGTTTTTCGTCAAAATTTTTCAAATCATTTTCCCAAGTTTTTCTAATTTCGTTTTCAGACATACCGCTTTTAATTTGTTTCAAAAGTTGGTCTGTACCTGCGAGTAGGTTAAAAAATCGTTCTCTTGAAATAAAATTGGGTGCAAAATTTGATTTTTTATAATATTCTAAAAGAAATTCGAGTGTCATTTTTTGTTCCCACGGATTAAGGTTTCTCAAATCGGAACCATAGCATACTTTACCTTCTTGCAAAGGTTGTTTTGCCATTCCAGCAATAGAAACAGGAGTAAAAGAAAACTCTCCAAAAGAAACATCTGGGAAACCTATTACTTGAAAAGGAAAATAAGTTCCGCGACCGATACTTACTTCGGTTCCCTCAAAAAAACATAATGATGGATAAAGTCTGATAGACAAATCATTAGGTAAATTAGGCGAAGGTTTTTTTGGAACAGAATAGTGCATTTGATGCGAATAATTTTTATTAGGAATAACTATTAGCGAACATTTTTGGTTACCTGAAAGCCATCCTTCTGCGTTAATCATTTGTGCCAATTCCCCGACGGTCATACCATGCACAACAGGAATGGGATGCATTCCTACAAAAGATGAAAATTCTTTTTTTAGAATAGGACCGTCAATATAATCGCCGTTTGGATTGGGTCGGTCAAAGATAATAAATTGAACATTGTTTTCAGCGCATGCTTCCATCATATAATGCATTGATGAAATATAAGTAAAAAATCTTACGCCAACGTCCTGAATATCAAATACAACGACATCGAGACCTTTCATTTGAGCATTAGTAGGTTTTTTTGAATTTCCATAAATAGAAATCAGTGGAATTCCCGTTTTTTTGTCGTTGCCATCTTTAATTTGCTCTCCCGCATCTGCATCTCCACGAAAACCATGTTCGGGTAGAAAAATTTTACGAACATCGATATTAAGTGCTAACATTGTGTCTACAAGATGTTGGTTTTCAACTATTGCGGTATGATTAACAAGCAGTGCTACTTTTTTATTTTTGAGGTACGGTAGCCAAACTTCTGTTTGTTCTGCACCGGTAATTATTTGGTTTTTTGGCAATGTTGATTGCGAACTCGCATTATAACATATCAAACAAAATAGAATAATTATTGTAAGTGAATGAGGGAATGAGGGAATGAGGGAATGAGTGAATAAGTGAATGAGAGAATGAGAGAATGAGGGAATGAGTGAATGAGTGAATGAGTGAATGAGTGAATGAGAGAATGAGTGAATGAGTGAATGAGAGAATGAGTGAATGGGTGAATGAGTGAATGAGTGAATAGGTGAATGAGTGAATGAGGGAATGAGTGAATGAGAGAATGAATGAATGGGTGAATGAGAGAATGTGAGAGTAGGTGAATGAGTGAATGAGATAGAATTTTCAATTCTCAATTCATCATTTGTATTTTGATTTTCATTTTGTATTTTGTATTTCATTTTGTATGAGAGTATTTTCCATTATTTTATTTCGAAATTCTTAATTCTTAATTTCGACATGACATACTTCGACCTTGTTCTGTAACCATACCTTGTCGCTACAATTCTCATATCTAATCACTAACCACTAATCACTAACCACTAACCACTACTTATTCACTCATTTACTCATTTACTCATTCACTGAAAACTGAAAACTGAAAACTGAAAACTAGCTCCATCTATGCAGAGCTGCTTCCAAATCAATTAATTTAACGGGTTTTCCTATAAAGTCGTTCATTCCTGCTTCGATACAAATTTCACGGTCTCCTTTTAAAACGTTTGCAGTCATTGCTAAAATAGGAATATTGAAACCTTTTTCTCTTAAAATTTTAGTAGCGTCAAGTCCGCTCATAACGGGCATTTGAATATCCATCAAAACAAGTGCGAATTGATGTTGGTTTTCGATGATAATGTCCACTGCTTCTTGTCCGTTGTTTGCAATCATTGCGGTGTATCCTAACTGTTGCAACATTTTTTCGGCAATTTTTTGATTAATAAGGTTATCTTCGACTAAAAGAACGTGATAATTTTTATTTTCAGTTTCTTGGTTTTCAATATTGTTTTCGGTTATATCGCTTGATTCTTTTTTGAAAAACAGGTCGTGGACGGCATTAAATAAGATTGTATGTTTAATAGGTTTATGAATAATCGTATTAAACATTGTGAGGTCGTTTTTGTTTGAAATTTTGTTTTCAGCGACCATGAGAATTACTTTTAAGTCGGCACAACAAACTTTAAGGTCTGCAACAAATTTTTCGTAGTTATGTTTAATAGTTTGGAAATCAACTAATAAAAAGTTTGTTTTAGGTGTATTTCTAATATATTCGAGGGCTTTAATATCGTCAGAAACTTCTGCTGTTTTGAGTCCCCAGTTGTGCAAAGTTTTTTTGAGCAACAGGCTACTCGTTTTGTTGTTGTCAATTATTAATGCGTGCAAAGATTTCAATTTTTCGCTATTAATAATATAATTAGATTGGTTTTTATCAATTTGGAATGGCAGCGTAAAATGAAATACTGAACCGGGATTTTCGGCTGACCATGCAAAATTAGGATTAGGACTTTCTACCCAAATTTTACCTCCCATAAGTTCTACGAGCATTTTAGAAATACTTGTTCCGAGTCCTGTTCCGCCGAAACGACGGGTTGTTGAGCCGTCTGCTTGTGTGAACGAATCAAATATTTTATCTATTTTTGCAGGTGGTATCCCGATGCCCGAATCTTCTACAATAAAATGAAGCGTAATCTCGCTACCTATCTGTTTTTCAACTACTATTTTTAAGACAATTTCTCCTTCGTTTGTAAATTTAACGGCATTTCCTATCAGGTTCATCAAAATTTGTATCAAACGACCTTCGTCGCCGAGTAGCATGCTCGGAATTGTTTGTTCGAGTCCTGCTATCAGTTCGATACGTTTTTCATTTGCTTTGAACGAGAATTGGTCAATAATAAAATCGACCGTTGCTTGTATATTGAACGAATATGTTTCGATTTCCATTTTTCCTGCTTCTATTTTGGAGAAATCAAGAATATCGTTGATTAGGTTTGTAAGGTTGTCGCACGATTTGAGGATTATAGAGAGTGTATTTTTTTGGTCTTTGTTAAGTTTTGTTCTTGAAAGAAGTTCGGTAGCGCCTACGATTCCATTCATTGGAGTTCTTATTTCGTGGCTCATGTTTGCTAAAAATTCTGATTTTGCTTTATTTGATTCTGCCTCCCGATGAATAACCTCTTTTTGTACAGATATATCCATAAATGTTTCGAGATTCACATCCTTATCATCTAATTTTATTGGAATAATATTTTTTAAAATGATTTTAGAAACGTTATTTTCGGGGACTATAAGCATTTCTTCTAATGTAACGATATTGTTGCCTGTTCGGGAGTCTTTGTATTCCTCTTGTTTGACGGTCTTAAAGAAGTTTTCATATTTTTTTTCTTGAAAGAATTTCAGGGCTTGTTGCGATGTCCTGAAACCCATGGCTTCTGATGCAGTTTTATTTAATTCGATGATTTTCTGATTGTTATCAACTACCATTATTGCAACGGGAAGATTTTCCATCATAAATTTCAACGAAGATAACGATTCTTGCAATGTTTGTAGCAATAATTTTTTTTCTGTAATATCTTCTCGGATAATTAAAAAATTTGATATTGTGTCATATTCGTTAAAAATTGGCGAGATATGAACATTTTCCCATAAAACAACCCCTTCTTTGCTTCTTGTTTCTATTTCGCCACACCATTCGTGTCCAACATTTATGCAGTTCTGTAAGGTTTCGTAAAAGGTACATTTTGAATTTTTAGGATAATTTTTGGGATTTACTCCAACGATTTCTTTTTTGCTATATCCTGTTTGAACTTCGAAGTTTTTGTTTATATACTCGGCAACACCTCGTGTATTGGTTATCATTATTGGAAGTGGGCTTTGTTCTATTGCAGTTAGCATTTTAACAACTTCGCCGTCGCTATTTTTCCGAGAATGTATATCTTTGATGATTTTTTTGATGATAAAATAAACTATTGATAAAATCAGCAAAGTAAAAATTAATAAACATAAAGTTTTTAATCGGTAATATTTAGTTATATCATTGGTAATTAAACTATTAACCTCTTTGTTACTTTTCTTAATAATATATGCGATTTTTTGTTCCGTTTCGTAAATTCTTTCAAAATGGCTATTTGCTTGAATTATGTAATAATCAACCATTTGTTTAATTTCATCGTTGTCGATTCCGTATCCTTCAACTAGGTTTCCACGAATTGCACCGAAGGTTTTTGAGATAAGAACTTTTAAATCATTGATAATCATGACCATTTCTCTGATTTCTACTATTGTTCCTGAATTTTCGTCGATCCGATATTCAATAATTTCTTCAAACGAATCTGAATCGTCAATTAAAATATTTTTGTTGATAAATTCACCCCCTTTGTCAATAATTCGCAACAATTCTAAAATATTTTCGATACGATTTGTAACTATTGAATTGGAAATATCTAATTTCAAAATATTTTCAATATCTGATAATCCTTTTATTTCTAAATGAATGTCTTGTAAATTATTTTTTAACAAAAAACTCAACTTTAGTTTTTGTTCTTGATTTTCAATAATTTGCTGATATTGTTCGGGGAATCTTTTATCAAAATATTTTTCTACAAAAAGAATTGAACATATCGAAAACAAAAAAAGTAAAAACAAAAGAAAAAGCTTAATCATCACAGGTTCAGTAGAAATACCTTTCTTGTTCAGGAATTTTTCTAATTTATTTCTATTGTAGAAAATTGTTGATATATTATTGACTCTCATTGGTTTAGGTTTTGATAATGGTAAACGGTACACGGTTCACGGTAAAGGGTGCAGGGTGTATGATTTTAATTAATTATTTCATTTGTAAATATTAAATATGTTATTGAAATTGTTATTTAGTTTACCGAAATATAATCGTTTGTTTGTGTGTAAAAAAAATATTATTTTTGTCATGTATGTTTCATCTGTTTTATTTAGACCAAAATTAACATTGATTAAACGTTCAAATTATTCACATTATTATTATCAATTTCGAAAAAATTTTTTGACAAAAGTAGATATTTATTTTATAAAAACAAAAAATTTTTTGACAAAATTATATTTGAGTCCACTCCGAAAAGCTCTATTATTTTACCACAAGGGTCACAAAGTGATTTCACAAAGGGCACAAAGTATTAAATATCAACATATATCAACTTGTGTTCTTTGTGCATTCTTTGTGTACTTTGTGGTAGAAAACACTTTTCGGAGTGGACTCATATTTTGAAGATTTTAGACATTTTTTTTTCACAATATAATGCCCCTGTTGGACAAATATTGGCTATATTTTCATCAACGTTAAAATAGTTTTGTTCGGGGATAATTATTTCCATTTCAAACCCTCTATCTTTAAAAGTAAATCCGTTATCGCTATTGTAAACACAAAGTCCGCATCTGATACATTTTGCGGGTTCAAACCAAAGATTACCAATAATTTGCTTTTTGTTCATTGCCATATTTGCGGATGAAGCATCAAAACGAGGTCGTTTTATACCAAATTGCGTTGCATAATGGCGTAATTTACAACCTGTTTTTCCTGCACAAGCGCAATGTAAACAACGTGAAGGAGTAGAAACGGTCGTTTTTAAAAACTCTTTTTCTTGGTCTGTAAATCTTCCCAAACGGGAGTGAAATAATTGCTCCTCGTTTCTATCTTTAGAAGAACGGGAATTTTCAAGTTTTTCATCGGCTGTATGGTGTCCTATAAGTGAAGAAATAATTTTCCGTATTTCTACTGATTTATCAATACTTCCACGGCGACAGGCTTTTTCACATGGGGCTTTGCAGGTATGGCACGGAATTTCTGGGAACGAAAAAACAGACGAAACGTAAATATACGCTTCTTTTGGCGATTGACTATCGTAAAAACGTAACATTTTTTCAATATCTAATCCAAATGGACAAACCATCGAACAAGGTGCCTCACAATCAGCACGATGATCGCTTAAAAGTAACTCTAATGATAATGTTCGGATAGTTTTGATTTCATCGCTGTCAGTTTCAATTACCATACCATCGGTAGGAAATGTCGCACATGCAGGAATAATACGGTCGTTTGATATATCTATGACGGAACATAACATGCACGACGCTTTATGTTTTGCTCCTTTTACATAGCAAAGAGAAGGAACATTAAATCCCGCATTATTTGAAATTTCTAACAAAGTGTCGTTATTTGTTATTTCAAAACGCTTGCCGTTAATCGTAAAATTGCCCATGAAATTATTATTAGTGAATGAGTGAATAAGTAAATGAGTGAATAAGTAGATGAGTGAATAAGTGAATAAGTAAATGAGTGAATGAGTAAATGAGTGAATAAGTAAATAAGTAAATAAGTGAATCTGTACTCTATACTCTATCTAACCAGCATTTTTATTTTTCTTATTAAAACGGTCAGAATGAATCAACAAAAAGAAATTCATATCCTTCTTTATTATTTTTCTTGAGGTGTCCAATTGCTGGAAATTGAATGTGCATACCAGCAACGGGAATTTGATGGGTTTCTAAATATTTTAAAACCCATTGACGTGTTTCTACTGCCATTTTAGGATTAACATCATAAGTAACAGCAACTTGCGGGTAGGGCATCTGAATAGCCATTGCGTGAGTGAGATCTCCCCAAATAAAAAGTTTGGAATTTTCTGATTCGATTAAAAAACCTGTATGTCCCGGCGTATGCCCATAAGCAGCAATACCTTTGATACCTGTTATCATTTCAAAAGGCTTTTCAAATGTTCCGGGCTCGAACAAAACGAGATTTTCTTTGTACAAAGATAAAACGTTACGAGCATTGTCGGCTCCTTTTGCTAAATCACTTGTCCAATAATCAAACTCCGAACGCGCAATATAAAGTTTTATTTTTGGAAAACTTTTTTGCCCATTTTGCACTAATCCGCCAAAATGATCCCCATGCAGATGCGTAATATAAACAACATCAATATCATCAGCCTTTTTTCCAACCATTTTTAAACATTCATTTAACCCAATTCCTAAACCTGCGTCAATAAGAATATTTTCTTTGCCCGTTTCTACAAGAAAACAGTTCATTGCATTAGGATATGTACCGCCTGATAAACACTCTTTCAATATATCATCTGTTGCGTTTATCAAGATTTCTTTGTTCCCTTCTCCCTGCCTTTCTGAGAGCAGATGTACTTTATAGTTGCCAACAGAATAATTAAAAACTTTCGGTTGTGCGTTCAAGTAATTGAATGTCAATAATAACATAAATAAAAAAAGATTTTTTAAGTTCATAGTAATAATAATTTATAGTTAAACATATTTTATTACAAAATTTGCGGCAAAGATAGTAATATTTTTCGTACACAAAGTTTTTATTCTAAAAAAACATAAATTTTCTATTTCATTGTAGTTGCCTGCTGTAGTCCTTTTGTGCAAAGATAATTAGTGCCAATTAGTGAAATTAGTAACTAAAATAAACTTTGCGCCCATCGCGCCCTCTACTTTGCCCCTTTGCGTTAAAAAAATTTTACCACAAAGGACACAAAAATTAGTAGTGAACCTGTGGTCAACATCGTCATTAAAACTCCTTTAAATCATTTGCAGACAAATACATAACCACAATCACACAAAAAAAATACCCCAAAAATTACTAGTAAAAAACCCGTATAATTACTGGGTATTTTATATTTTTTTTTATATTATCTTTGCCGCCGATTTTAAAGGTTAGTGGTTAGTGGTTAGTGGTTAGCGGTTAGTGGTTAGTGGTTAGCGGTTAGTGGTTAGTGGTTAGTGGTTAGCGGTTAGCGGTTAG
>Ga0099364_10000632_pt1 | contig 60161 bp, 60 predicted proteins | sample TergutTh196P3_FD_73070 | JGI IMG/M metagenome (GOLD analysis project Ga0099364, IMG submission 73070) | Microcerotermes parvus P3 segment gut microbial communities from Pointe-Noire, Republic of the Congo - Th196 P3 | ecosystem: Host-associated > Arthropoda: Insects > Digestive system > Gut ... | reverse complement strand
ATGTAAGGCAAGACATATCCCGTCAACAGGGCCATGTTTTAAGGCTTCCATGGCATAGTCAAGAAATTCTGCCTTGATCTTCTGATAAAATGCCAGGGACACCACACCGTTTGGGACTGCGCGGCACAAGATTGCAGGGATAATTTCTACTTGAGCATCTGACAGGGTTTTTACTATCCCTGTGGATGCATAATAAGGGAGCATACCTTTTTCTAAAATTTCTTTTCCGCGGAAGACCACAAAGTCTTCTTCACCTGTAATAATGGGGTTAAATGTATTGGATTCATGGTTCATGCCGCCTATTAAAATACGCATAAATAATTATTCTTTAAGGGCGCTGTCCCCAAAGCCTTTTATAAGCTGGGCATGGAAGAAAAAATAAAAAATTATCATGGGCAGTATTCCAATAACAAGAGAAGCATATTGCAAACCAAACTCAATATTCTGCCTTCCGGCAAATTGGGTGATGGCTACAGGAAGACTTCTTAAAGCTGTTCTGGTTGTAAAAATAAAAACAAAAAGAAATTCATTCCAATGCCGCAGGAATGATAGGATCACCATGGTTGCAACTACAGGTGTGGAAAGCGGGACTATCATCTTCCAGAATATATAGCGGTATTTTGCGCCATCGATCTCGGCAGATTCTATAATGGCATTGGGAATGCCCCTGACATATGAAATGGCAATCAGTACTGACATTGGAAGATCAAAAGCCACGTATGGCAGTATAACTCCAATACGGGTATTAAGCAGTCCCAAAGTACGTTCTGCCAAAAACAGGGGTATTAACACTGCATGGATAACTATCATCAGTCCCATTGCAAATGTGCCTGTAAAAAAGGCAGCGCTCTTTTTAAAACCAAACTTTGTTATACCAAAAGCAGCTGCAAGGGCCAGGAAAAGAGCAATAAGAGTCGAAGAGATTGTATAAATAAAACTGTTCATTAAGGAAACCCCAAGGTTAGCCAAAGCCCAAGCCTGGAAATAATTGTCCAGAGACGGAGCCTTGGGAAGGGCCATGGGAAAGCGTATTATTTCTGCATGGGGTTTAAGGGATGAATAAAAAAGCCACAGCAGGGGAAATATAGTTAATATTGTGAACAAAAACATCAGGGTATAGGCAGCAATACGCCAGCTTGCAGGGGAGCGCTGTAATTTTGATAAAGCAGGTTTAGGCACAACTCACTCCACTTTAAACAATTTTGTCACTGCCCTTGTAAGCAGCAGGGAAATAATAATAAATGCAATTATAATAATGGATAAAGCGCTTCCATAACCGTAATTCTGGTGTACAAAAGTGGTGTTATACATGTAGACAGCAATAACCGTGGTAAAATGAGCTGGTCCGCCGCCGGTCATGGAGTAAATTAAATCAAAACTTTTAAAACTGCCAGAAATAGCAAGCACAGAATTAATAAAAATAACATAACCCATCATTGGGACAATGAGCCGGACAAAAATATTTCCTTCTGAGGCACCTTCAATCCTTGCAGCTTCAATTGTGGAATTGGGTATACGCTGGAGATTCGCAAGAAAAATTACCATAAAAAGACTTGTATGCTGCCATAAAAGAACAAACATAATGGGGATCATTGCAAAATGCCTTGACTCCACAATTGTCATTATATAATCCTGGTTTCCGCTAACCATTCTAATAAAGCTTGTAAAAATACCTACTGGTGAAAAAATCCGGTTCCATAACTGGGCAATAATAACTGACGATATGGTTATGGGAAGGAAAATTAGAACTTCAAAAAGATTGCTCATCCGCACCATTTTCCGGTAGAGCATATATGCCAATAAAAGCCCCAGGGGTATCTGGCCAAAGACCGAGACCAAAACAATCATAAAATTGTTTCTTAAGGAAATAAAAAATACCGGATCATTAAACATGCGTATATAATTATCCAATCCTATAAACTGCATTTCCCCAAACCCTCTCCATTGGAAAAAGCCAAGGACAAAGCTGTAAAGAAGGGGGAAAATAAGTACAGATATGAATATTATGAATGCGGGGAGTACAAAAGAAAGAAAACTTATCCGCTTTAATGTTATGTATCGCATGATATGGCTTTATAAAAAGGCGGAGAACAGTGAGGACCCCTCTGCCTGCCCTCCGCATGATTTTTTAATTATCTGCGCCGGCGGTTGGAATCGTTAGCCGCAACCCAGGCTTCGTATTCTGCTGCAAGGTTTGCAGAAGTCCTTGATCCCATCATTACTGCCTGTATACCGGGGTTGAGTATACCGTTTACCCCTTCACCGTCCATGACAGCATCAATTACATAACCCATGGTCTGGTTACTGATAAGTTCGATGTATTGCCTTGTAAGGTGGTCAATATCAAACTGGGAAAGATCCAGGTTATAAGTTGGAACCATGCCGTGACGCAGGCGAATTTCACTGCCTTCACGTCCATAAAGGAATGTCATAAGGTTCCATGCAGCATCTGCTTTTGCACCGCTCAAGTTGACATTCATGCCAAGGGCTTCACCCAGTGTAGCTGCGCTGGAATTCCTTGTAACCTCACCTGCAATGGCGGGGAAACCAATAACCGCATAATCAGCATATTCCTGGGGAGTGGCTGCACCCAAGAGTGCAGGAATACGCCAGCCTGCATCCAGAAGATAAACAGCCTGATTCTGAACAAAAGCGCCCCAGCCTTCAGGGCCTTCAAGCTGGTTTACACCAGGGGGAAAGAGCTGGGTATCAACCATTCTCTTTACAATATCAAGGGCGCTTACAAACTGACGATCTGTAAAATTGGCAGTTCCTGCCCTGGCTCTGTCAAACCATGCTCTTCCGGCCATGCGGTCAACAAGCATGGAAAGAAGGAAAGATTGAGCCTGCCACACACCGCGGTTGGCAAACATAAGGGGAGTAAGCCCTGCCTGCCGGATTCTGGGTACCTGACCGATCATATCATCCAGGGTAGCTGGCATTGGGAGACCCAGCTGGCGCTGGAGCCTTGTATTTACATAGATGACAGTACAAACAGCCATGTTGGGGGAAATAATATAGATCTCCCCATTTGGTCCCTGAGGTTCCCAGATACTGGGGTTAAACCTGGACATAAAATCCTGGGTAAGGAAAGGCCTGATATCTTTTACCATTCCCCGGTTCAGAATATAACCAGAACGTGCACCGGCATAAACAGTAAAGATATCCGGAATATCATTTGCCGCAGCCATTGCCTGGAACTTGTCATGGAACTGTTCACCTGTCACATATTCCCACTCAATGCTGACATTGGGGTGTCTTTGGGCAAAGGCATCCAGAGATAATGGCCAATACTGGGACTGGGGGTTTGCCAGGTCCATTTGATGATAGGCAATTAAGTGAACCCTACCATCAGCTCTCTGTCCTCCGGCAAAGGCAAAATTAAAAACACACAGAATAATTAATGCTGCAATAATTACTTTTTTCATACTTTTTCTCCATAAAGTTTTTTTTTGGACATATCCAATGCTATTCAGAAAGTCCAATAAACCATATTATATATGCAGAATTATATATTAGTCAAATAATCAATTTGAGTACTGATTCAATTTTTGGGAGGATTTTATGCATGAAAAATATCTTATAAGTGAAGATCGAATTGCCCATTTAAACTGCCATAGGATAAAAGATGCCATTTCTATTGATGGAAACCTGGAAAAACCAGTGTGGAAGGATGCTGAGAAATCCCGGCGTTTTGTGGACATGGTAAACGGAGAACAGGCTTTCCTTAACACACAAGTTGCAGCCCTCTGGGATGAAAAAGCCCTCTATATAGGTTTCTGGATAGAAGAACCTGTGCTTAGTGCATCATATAAAGAAAGGGATTCCCTTATCTGGTTTGATAATGATGTGGAAGTTTTCTTTGACGGCGAGGACTGCTACTATGAGTTTGAAATAAATACATATGGAACAATTTATGAGGTTTTCTTTATATACCAGGATGCTTTGAAAAAAGGCAGTCGTTTTGATATTCCGGAATTCGATCTATTTAACCGTGATGTAGATGTTTTAAGCGGTTTTCAGGATGCCGGCAGATTCAAAAAACACAAAAGGGGCCGCCGCTGGGCTTTTATGGATTGGGATTTTCCAGGACTTAAAAGTGCTGTAAAAACAGAGGGTAAAATAAACGACCCTTCTGTTATTGATAAAGGCTGGACAGTAGAGCTGGCATTCCCTTGGGATGGTTTTAAAACCCTAAGTCCTGGAAAAACCTGGCCGCCAAGGGAAGGAGACAGTCTTAGGGCTCAGTTCTTCCGTTTTGAAGCCCTGCGTTATCATGGAAAAACCATCAACGAAAGCATAGGCTGGTCTTTGAACGAACACGGCTCCTATGATTCCCATATACCGGAAAACTTTGCTTATCTGCATTTTATTTAGCCAGGGTAATCTCAACAACAGTATCTATGGGGTCAGGTAAAGGGTAATTGTCAAAAGTCTTTGTAAGAAAAAAGAAGGCATCAGCCGGGTACTCGCCAAGATTCCAGTAATCACCGGGTTTTACCTCGCTTTTATCACATAAAAGCCTCATGCTCTTGATTTTATTTGCAAGGTCAGAAAGGCAAATGCCGCCTGCCTGTGCTTCAAGCACATGCGCATACAGCTTGTCTCCATTTTGTGTATAACGCCCCCATTCTGGCTTGTCAAAATCCGCCTTGACGCAGCCATAAATGCTTGAACCATTGTCATGCATCCAGCGGCCAACTTCTTCAAGCACTTCCACGCAAGCCCTTGGTATGCGGCCTTTGGCATCAGGGCCAACATTTAAAAGCAGGTTGCCGTTTTTGGAAACACACTCTACGAGCATGCGTATAACCATTCTGGCATCTTTCCAGTGAGTGTCCAAAGCGCAGTAACCCCAGTGATTGTTAAGCGTAATGCATGCTTCCCAGGGAACCGGGTCTCCAAGCTCGTTCACAATGCCACGCGGCGGTATCATAAGCTCTGGACAGGCAAAATCTCCAGCATAGTCTGTTGGATTGGCTGTAAGTATGGAACCTGAGCTTTCACCAGAACCTTCAAGCCTATTATCTGTAATTATATGGGGCTGAATGGAACGAACCATTTCGATCAACTCCTGGGCCTTCCACTTTTCACCCATCATCTTGTTTTGTGAATCTTTATAGGAAAAATCAAACCACATAATGTCAAGTTTTCCGTAACAAGTTAAAAGTTCGCGGACCTGTGCATGCATAAATTCAAGATAATTGTCAAAATTGCGGTTTTCATTGCCATAAGCCGGATTGTCACGCATGGGGTGGTGGGCATCCTTGTAATGCGGGTAATCCTTATGCGCCCAGTCAATGACAGAAAAATAAAGCCCTACCTTAAGGCCCTCTAGCCGGAACGCGTCAAGAAATTCCTTAACAAGATCACGACCTGCTTTAGTATTTGTGGCTTTAAAATCTGTAAGCTTTGTGTCCCAGAGGCAAAATCCGTCGTGATGCTTTGCTGTAAGTACCGCATACTTCATGCCAGCTCTTTTTGCAAGCACTGCCCATTCCCGCGGATTGTATTCGTCGGCGTTGAACTCTTTAAAGAACTCAAGATAATCCTCATGCGGAATGCGCTCCCAGCTTCTTACCCACTCGCCCCTTGCGGGAATGGCATAGAGCCCCCAATGTATAAACATCCCAAAACGGTCTTCCCTGAACCACTTTGTTCTTTCAAAACGTTCACGTATGTTTTTATTTTCCATTGTTTCACTTCCTTGCAACAGCAATAAGGGTTTGGGCATGGTTATCGTAGGGCGATTCATCCCAGTTGCCGTAGAGCTCTACTTTGGCAAAACCAGCCTTGAATAACAAAGCCCTTAATTCAGAAGCAGCATAAAGCCGTTGGACAAAGGTTTTTTCCTGTCTTTTTCCGTTTTTGAGCAGAACCCATCTGTTAAAAATGCTGCCCCAGGAATCCACAGGACTGCTTTCTGTAAGCACTGTAAAACCAGCACGCTCAAACCATTCAGCCTCTATATAATCCTTGACAGCAACTTCCTTTCCCAATACATCAATAATTAAGACTCCGGCCTCACAAAGTGAATAATGGGCATTTTTCAAAAAAAGAAGGTCATCTTCCTGGTCTTCAAAATAACCAAAGGAATTATACAGGTTTACAGCAATATCAAAAGCGTTTTTTCGCCTGAACTTTCGCACATCCTTGTGTATAAACTCTATGTCAAGTTTCTCATAGGCTGCATCATCGCGGGCAGTATCAAGATAGCTCTCTGTTATGTCAACACCGCTGGCCTTAAAGCCCCGGCGTGCAAGTTCCAGGGTAATGCGGCCAAAACCGCAGCATAGGTCAAGGACGCGTATATGCTCTTTTTTGGCTTTGTTGTTATAAAGGTCAAGGCCTGAAAGACTTGTAATGCCGTCACAAACAGCTGAAACCTCCTGCCATCGCTTTTCATCAAACATAATGGGCGCAAATTGCTCCCAGAACTTAACATCATTAAACCATTCATCCTTAAATGCCATAAAAAAATTATATATGATATACAAAAAAATAACACTAAAACTATTTTTTTTCTCTCCGATATTGAAAATAAGGAGAAATTTTATGAAAAGATACCGCATAAAAAATCAGACAAACAGAATTGAGTACTTCGATATTATCTCCAAAAATGGCGATGGGTATCAAATTTTAATTACCCGTATATGCGACGGCAGTGAAAAAACCGCTGAAACCACCATAACCTGTCACCTTTTTGATCTTTGTCTGAAAACCGGATATATTTTCGAATATAGCAAAGCAGCATAAAAACATATTGCTTAAAAGCATTCTAATATCCTAAACTCTCATTAATAATGAAAATCCGCTCAAAAATAATTCTGGTGGTTCTGCCAATAATTATTGTTACCCTTTTTCTTACCGGAATTGCCTCGTATTTTTCCGCAGTCAATGGCATTACACGGATTGCACAGCAGTTCCTGAGTTTCAAGGCAGCTGAGCTTGAAAAATACAGCCAAAGCCAGTGGGAGTTATTGATTGAGTATGATTTTGCTTCAAGGCCTGATATGGTCGAAGCTGCCAAGTTTGCTGTCACAAATTACTCAAGGAGCATAATTCTAAGCGATAGCGAGATTATCCTTGCCATTGATGAGGACGGCATTTTAGCCATGAGTACCTCGGATTTGGAAATAAGTGCAGAAGAAACAGCCATACTTCTTGATTTATTGGCTCAGGAAAACGAAGGGATAATAAATGCAATGCTTGGTGGAGAAGAAAGGATTATAAAGGCATTTTATTTTACTCCCTTCCGCTGGTATATATTACTGACAGAAAAAACCTCTGCCTTTTACCAGGACGCAAACCTGATCTTTTTTCAGACCATTGTGATTCTGGCAATTTCTTCATTGCTTGCCATATTCCTGCTTATACTTTTTGCACAGCATCTTACAAAGCCTTTACAGAGGGTTATCAAAACAATGAATTCAATTATCAGCGGCGCTGACCTTGGCTCCCGCGTTGATGTCGAGTACCAGGACGAAACCGGACGACTGGCTTCAACATTTAATCACATGCTTTCTGAACTGGGAAAAGCCTATGGCCATATCAAACGTTATGCGTTTGATGCTGTACTGGCAGGTAAAAAAGAACAGAGGATAAGGCAGATTTTCCAGAAATATGTTCCCAAGGATGTTATAGACAAATGCTTTGCTACCCAGGACTCCATGCTAAAAATCGGCGAGGATCGCCATCTTGCAATACTTTTTTCTGATATACGCGGATTTACAACAATATCAGAGCAGTTCAAAAATAACCCTGTAGACCTTGTCGAATCACTTAACAGGTATTTTTCGGATCAGGTTGATATTATCATGAACCGCAAAGGCATTGTGGATAAATACATAGGAGATGCAATAATGGCTTTTTGGGGCGCGCCTGTAATTTATGAAGATGATGCGCTCCAGTCAGTTATGGCTGCCCTTGATATGATTGACGCGCTTTCAGGTTTTAATGAACAGCAGCGCAGGCTCAATAAGCCGGAGTTTGAAATTGGAATAGGAATCAATTACGGCCTTGTTACAGTTGGAAACATAGGCAGTGAACGCAAGATGGATTATACAGTTATAGGGGATGAAGTAAATCTTGCCTCGCGCATGGAAGGGCTTAACAAGGAATACAGGACAGAATTGTTGTTTACAGGCTATGTCAGGGAAAAACTCCCAAGACCAGGTCTGCCATGCCGTCTTTTGGATATTGTGGCTGTTAAGGGCAAGAGCGAAGGTGTAAAAATTTATACTGCAAAAAAATCAGTTGAAAGTGATGAAGAAAAAGCCTGGGCTCTGCATAATCAGGGCATGAAGCTCTATCTGCCGCCAGCAAGGGATTTTTTAAAGGCAGCAAGATATTTTGAAGAAGTCCTAAAGCTGTTTCCAAAAGACTTTAATGCCGCAGATATTCTTGAACGCTGCAAAACCTATATAGCAAACCCTCCGGCACCTGACTGGAACGGCGTTAAGGTGATGAAGACAAAATAATTAATTCTGAAACAAAGCTCTTAAAGCATCTAACTGATTCTGTAGTTCTGTAAGCCGACTCTGCAAACTATCCCTTTCTGCAGTAACATTATTCAACTGTCTTTGAAGCGTGTCTCTTTCTGTAGTGATGGACTCAATAAGCCTTGTTTGATCAGTTCCCTGTGAACGGAATGTCTGGATTTCCCGTTCAAGGGCAGCGTTGCGGGCTTCCAGAGATGCGATGGTCTCATTCTGGGCTGTGTTCGCTGGCGCAGGGGCCGCGGTTTGCAGCGGCGCCGGCTGTGCCTGCGCGCCTTGAATGTCGCTTAACGATGCCTGGAGCATCATGATATAATATATGCCCAAAGCAGCACATACAAAAAATAAAACAAGCAAAAAGAAAAAAGCGCTTTTAAAAGATTTCTTCTTAAGAGATTTTTTCATATATCCTCCCTTTAATAAGTCTATTATTCTTCGCTTGAAGAATAAAGCATTTCTTCAAGCGGGCTTATTCCCAAAATACCGCGCGCGATATCCAATTGCTGCTGCGTTTCAGCCAGCTGCTGCTGCAGCCTGCTTCTCTCTGCTGTTAGGCCGTCTCTTTCTGATGCAAGGCCTGCTACCTGTCCTTGAAGGTTTGAGTTCTGTTCCTGAAGGCTGGCCCGCGCAGTCTCTGTTGCTGAAACTCTTGCAGTCACAGCCTGAAGCTCAATCTCTGCTGTCTGAAGCTCACCCCTTATTGTGTTTATTTCTGCTTGAAGAGCAATATTATGTGTCTCTGCAACAGCAGCCCTGTCCTGCAACCTGGAAAGCCTTGCCATCTCTTCCATGGCAGCTCCAAGCTCAACCCCGCTCTGTTCAAGTTCCAGGGATAATGTTCTGACTCTGCTCTCAGCCTCTGCCCTAAGCTGCATTTCCCTTTGCCGGGCATCTTCAATTATCTGTATCTGTTCTGCTCTAAGCTGGGTAAGTGTTGCATTGTATTCATCTTGTAGATTTAAAAGATATTCAGCTCTTGCCCTTTGCTCGTCGCTTAGGGTTTCCACTGACATTTCAAGCTGTCTGTATTCAACTTCAATATCATCAAGGCTTAAAAGGATAAAGTTTATCTGGTTTTCTTTTTCGTTTAACAGACGGCTTGTTTCAAGGCGTATTTCCCTAAGCAGTCTTTGTTCATCAAGACTTAAAATTACAGCACTTGTGCGTATATCGTGATCAGTTATATTGAAAAAATTCCATAAAAGAAAAAAACCTCCTGCAAGAAAAAGCAGGGCTGCAATGTTTAGCAAAAGCGGGAAAAGAATGCCTCGTTTTTTCGCCTCACTTTTTAATGCCCGGTCTTCCGGGATCATGCCTTTTTCCAGGTTTAATGAATTGATCTTATCAAGTATCTCCTTTTGTTCTTCCATGGAAATACCTGATTCAGTATCAAAAACAATAATGCCTTGTTCAATATTATCCATATTATACCTCTACGCTTTTTGCTTCCCTTGCTGCAAGGCGCACACCGCCAGCCTTAAGTCCGCGTATATTATAATCCTGGGCCTTAAAACTTTCCTTTAATATTTTAAGACGCGGCTTTGGTACATAATGAATATTAAAACCGAACTTGGATCTTGTATCTATATGAAGCACCTTTGAACCTTCCGGCACCAAAGTATAATCCCTGTTCATTATCCACCCTTCGATAATGCAGCGTTTGATACAGGGATAACCATTGCCAGCTTCCCTGTAAATAATCGTAAAAACTTTTTTGGATAAAACATCCTTGTCAGCAGCACCTATATACCAGGCTTTGGGACCCACAAAGGCCTTGTCCGGCAAGTCCGAAACAAACCAGGTTCCGTTATTCCTTATAACAAGTATGCGGTCAAAAGATGATAATTCTGCTACGGTTTTACCTGTTACATCGGTTCCTGTATATCCAGTTTTGGGGTCGTATTTAAGCTGTATGTCTTTTTTTACAACTTCCTTTGCGTCAATTTTTTCAAAGAACCCGACATTTGTACGCCGTTCACCCCTGTTGAATTCTTCTGATTTTTGAATCTGTGCTATAAACTTGTCCAGCGTTCCAATGGCATAAGCTGTAATGCTCTTTAAAAGCTTGTTTATCTCCTTTATGCGTTCAAGTATTTGTTCCATTTCCTTTCTGGCGCGGTTTATATCGAATAATGAAATTCTGCGTATTGGAATCCTTAAAAGATGTTCTAGATCCTCATGGCTTATTCCGCGGGACCCGACTTCCTTCATAAAGGGTTTGAATCCGGTTAAAATTGCCTTTTCAACGCCATCTGCTGTCTTCATTTTTTCTATGTGTTTGTATATGCGCTCTTCTATAAAAATCCTTTCAAGTGTTCTCTGGTGTACTTTATCCAAAAGCTCTTTTTTCTCAAGCTCAAGTTCTTTGGAAAGGATTTTTACAAGCTGTTTGGCATGATGTTTTATTACCTCAGTAACAGTCATTACAGCCGGATAACCATTACGTATCACAAGCAGGTTAACTGAAATGGACTGCTCACACTCTGTAAAGGCAAAAAGCGCATCAACGGTTTCTTCAGAATAAACTCCGCGCGCAAGTTTTATTTCGATCTCCACGTTTTCCGATGTAAAATCCTGAATGGAAAATATTTTTATGCGTCCGGCTTTTGCCGCGTTTTCAATACTTGAGATTATGCTCTCGGTAGTGGAACCAAATGGCAGCTCGCGGATTACAATGCGCTTTGGGTCAGATGTATCCAGTTTTGCCCTTACTAAAACCTTGCCATTCCCATCACGATATTCGCTCACATCAACAAGGCCGCCTGTGGGAAAATCAGGGTATAGATCAAACTTTCTGCCAGAAAGGCATAACTTTACAGCCTCAAGCACTTCGATAATATTGTGCGGAAGTATCCTTGTTGACATTCCAACTGCAATCCCCTCAGCCCCCATAACCAAAAGAGCCGGGATCTTTGCCGGGAACAGAACTGGCTCCCTGTTACGGCCGTCATAGGAATCTACATAAGGAGTCAGCTTGGGATTATAGAAAATATCAAGCGAAAAAGGAGTTGAGCGGCATTCAATATACCTTGGTGCAGAAGACTCGTCGCCTGTATAAATATTGCCAAAGTTCCCCTGCCTGTCGATAAAGTATTCTTTGTTTGCCAGCACAACAAGAGATGATCCAATAGAAGCCTCTCCATGCGGGTGATACTTCATACATTCGCCTACAATATTGGCAACTTTATGGAATTTGCCGTCATCTTTCTCAAAAAGCGTATGCAAAATCCTGCGCTGAACAGGTTTTAAGCCGTCTTCGAGGTCAGGAATAGCCCTGTCCTTTATTACATAAGAGGCATATTCCAGAAAATTGCGATCAAAAATGTTTTTTATGTAAGCCAAAGTTTTCCCCTCACAGTTCTGTAGCTCGTATTATATACATTTTCAATAAAAATGACCAGTGATAAACAAAAAGCATAATCCAGCGCACAGTAAATACCCCTAAAATAAAAATTTAATATTCCGATAATTAATGTAACTATCCAAAAACCTCAATCAGGTTTTTGAAAGTTCCTTGGGAGTAATATTATGGTAAATGGGTCTGTAGTAAGTAATTCAATACCTCTCAGCTATGCCATTAGCGCTGCTGCCCAGGGAAGGCTTTCTCTGCCTGTAGACCCCGGCTCCTTGATTTATTCGTATCTTAGAAATATTACAGGCATACCTGCACCTGAAGGCAGCGAAGGTATTGACATTTCAAGGCTGAATGTACTTGATGCCCTTATTGAGTTAATGCGCCAGGTCAGGGAAACTCCGGAAATTAATACAGAAGAACTTCCTGTTTATATGCAGGATGCCATGATCGGCACTTATCAGGCCCAAATCCTTGAGGCCAGGGAAGCAAGGACAGAAATGCCCTATGTCCAGGCGCCGCTTGCAGATTCCGGGCTGCTCTTCAGCTTATCAATGTAAATAAAATGCAGAAAACCTGGTCAGACGTAGACCTTATCAGAGAGGCTTTTCACTATCAGAGCCGTTTTGACGGGGCTACCATGGTATTCAAAATTGACTTTCCCGTGACACTCGACCCTCTCTTTCCCTCGCTTGTAAATGACCTGGCTCTGCTTGCCAGCACTGGCTTTCGTGTTGTTATTGTGCCGGGCGCAAAAGAATGGATTGATGATGTGCTTCAAAAATACAATATAAACTCAAATTACAAAAATGGCTTGCGCATAACACCCCCGGAAGCCATGCCCTTTGTCCAGATGGCAGCCTTCCATACTGCAACAAGGTTTATGACAGGCATCTCATCAAGCCGCAGGGAAGCTGTTATTGGTAATTTTGTAAGGGCACGCGGCCTTGGCGTTCTTGACGGCATTGACCACGAGAATACAGGGACTGTTGATAAAATTTATGTTGACTCCCTCAAGCATGTTCTGGAACTGGGCATGATACCCATACTTCCATGTATAGGCTGGAGTCCTTCGGGCAAGCCCTATAATGTTTCAAGTGATGAGATTGCACTTTTGGCTGCAAACAAGCTAAAAGCCATAAAGCTCTTTATTATTTCCTTAAACGAAGGCGTTAAAAAAGACATATATAAATTACCTGAAAATATTGAGACAGGCAGCAATGGCCGTATCATACGCTTAAGTCCAATAGAAGCAGAACAAATTCTTAAAATGAATCCCAATACAAAAAATGAAGACAGAGCTCTCCTGGAACTGGCTTTTGCACTTAAGGCCTCTGCCTCTGGCATTGAGAGGGTTCATATAATAAAAGGCGATGAAGAAGGCGCTGTGTTAAAAGAACTTTTTTCCAATCTAGGCGCAGGAACTATGCTTTATGCTGATGATTATGAATCAATAAGACCTCTTTCAAGCCGCGATATACCCGATGTATTGCGTTTAATGGAACCTCTGATGCAGGAAGGGTTTTTGATCCGCCGCAGCCAGGAAGATATTCAGATTAAAAAACAGGATTACACTGTACTTGAAATTGACGGCCGCATACATGCCTGCGGTGCCCTGCATGACTGGGGAGAGAGCCAGGGAGAAATTGCAGCCATTGCAACAGACCCTGCATATTCAGAGCTTGGCCTTGGCCGCCGCATAGTACGCTATTTTATTGACCGCGCAAAAAAATCAGGACTCAAGCGTGTCTTTGTGCTTACAACAAGAACACATGACTGGTTTGAATCACTTGGCTTTAAAGAATCAAATGTAGAAAGCCTTCCTGAAAACAAAAAACAAAATTACGACAAAGACCGCAGCAGCAAGGTGTTTGCACTGGAGCTGTAGCTCACTGGAAAGCCTTTTCTGGATTATTTCACGCAGAGACGCAGAGGCGCGGAGAGAGAGAAAGAGAATTTCTGTGTTTCCTCACACGGAGACACGGAGGACACAGAGATCACGGAGAGAGGGATAAGGGGAAGAAGGGTGGGAATGGAGATATAGTGGAAGTTAGGCGAAATAGGAGCAAATATAAATAATATAATATAAAAATTATTGACAAAAGTTAAGAAAATTTATATAATTATATCATGAAAATATTTTATTATATAATTATAATTTTCATATTATTTTTATTAAGTTGCTTTAATCCTTGCCATAATGAAATTATTGAAATCATTTTATCACCAGATAATGAATTTATTGCCATAGCTTTTATAAGAGATTGCGGTACTGCGAGCAGTTATAGTCCTCAAGTATATATTTTGGATAATTCAAATAAAAATAGAAATGTAAATTATAATAAAATTACTGGAAATGTATTTAGAGGAAATGTATCTAAATTTATTAACATTTATTGGAAAGATGCAAAAACATTAATAGTAGAGCATAGTTGTACTGAAGAATTAATAATTGAATCATTAGAATATTATCAGGGAATTAAAATTGAATATATAGTTAGTTTAGACAAAGAAAACTATAGATGAATAAAGCAAAACCCCACTTCACAGAACCCATGCTTGCTGGTGATTCCTTATCCTATCTTTGCGGCTTGGCGTCTTTGCGTGATAAAAATTCCGATAAATTCTCGCACGGAGCCACGAAGTGGCGAGCACGGAGAAGGAAAAGCATTAACCCTGTTTATTAGCTTGATGCTCTTTCCAGGCTGCTATACAGCCTATAATCATAATAGGAATAGCTACAATAAACATACCTATAATAAGATACATATTATTTACTCCTTCTTAATACAAGATTTATCAGATATCCTTGTTTTTTGCAACAAGAAAAAGACCAACTATACAAAAAATAGATGCTCCTGAGAACCCGGCAATTAATAAGAGTGTTTGCGGTATTTCACCTCGTAAAATACCACCAAGGAAAATACTTCCAAATACTAACTTGCCAATATCCATCAATAGCTTTCCGGCATCTTCCTTCATTGTTGTCTTTTTCTTAGACTTCTTTATTGCTTTATCCATACCCCTTATACAGGTTTATTATGCAGGCTGCTTCAGAAACAATAGAAAAATATGACATTTACCATATTTTTTTTCTACCCTTAGCGCCTTGGCGTCTTTGCGTGCTAAATTTCCGGTAAATTACTCTCACAACAGCACGAAGGACATGGCGAATAGTATAAATATCATCTTTTTTCTTTTTTTTATGGATATTTGAAGCAGCAGGAATTATAAACCCGTAATAGGGGTATGGAACACAATAATGTAGATATAGCATGGCACCCAGCCTTTATCGAAGCAATACAACTGGAACTGGAGGAATATAAGGATTTTCTGGAATTTCATTCAGAATTACAGCTTACTTCTGAACCTCTTAAAATTGACTGTGTGATCATTAAAAAAGTAAAGGATGTGGTCATAAAGAAAAACATAGCTGTTATCTTTAGGGAAGTAAATCTGATTGAGTATAAGAGTCCTGACGACTATGTCTCAATAGCTGATTTTTACAAGGTTTATGCTTATGCCTGCCTGTATGCTTCATTTAATAATGTCCCTGTAACAAGTCTAACTTTAACCTTTGTTGAAAGTCATTATCCCAAAAAATTACTTGAACATTTGAATGAGGTTCGCAGATACACAGTTGAAGAAAACAGTCCCGGGATTTATACTGTAAATGGAGATATACTGCCAATCCAGATAATAGACAACAGGAAACTTTTGGCAGAAGAGAATCTTTGGTTAAAAAGCCTAAACAATTCTCTTGATCCCTTGGGAATATTACGGATAAGCGAAGAAGCTTATCGCCAGGATAAAACAGCCAGAATAATGGCATATATAGATGTAATAGCTAAAGCTAATTTTAGCGCAGTAGAGGAGGCAATGAAAATGAATGAACCTGCAAAATCATTGGATGAAGTACTTGTTAGATCCGGATTAGTTGCAAGAGTGGAAAGTAAAACTCGTGAAAGCACAACCCTTGATATTGCGCAAAAAATGGTAAATTCGGGATTTTCTCTTGAAACAATTGCTTCTATAACTGAACTTGAAAGTGAAAAAGTAAAATCATTATTCGAACAGGTAAAGTAAACGCTCCGAACCACGCGAATGTTCACGAATCCGTGTTAATTCGTGGGTTCTTTATCATCGTTCATTTTTCATCTAAACTTCTTCCATGTCCCGTTCATATAGCTGCATAGCCCTGTGCCTTAGGGTAAAGCCCTCAGGTGAGTCCAACAGGGAGGCCTGGTTTCTAAGCGCTGAAGAAGGTATTTTCAGGGCAATGGTTTTTGGGGGGCCAAAGAGCAAGCTTCGCTCCCTTGTGGCACCGTTTCATGAGGGCATGATCTGGGTATACCGTGACCCAGTAAAAGATTCGCGCAAAATAACAGACTTTGACGTAAATGCATGGCGGCCCGGGCTTAGGGAAATGTACGAAAGGACTTTGGCAGCAGACGCAATAGCCGGAACTGTTCTTGCAACACATGCAGGAGGGGGGAACTGGGGGAAAGCACTTGAACTGGCTAGTCAAAGCCTTGATTGCATGGAAAAAGCTGATGAAAGAACATATAAAAGAATTTTGCTGCATTTTCTATGGGCCTGGATTGGCTTTCTAGGGCTTGGGCCTGAGCTCAAGTTTTGCGCGATCTGTGCTTGTGATATACCTCTTGATGGAATATTATGGTATGATCCAAAAGAAGCAAGCCTTTATTGCAAAAATTGCAGGAGTTTAAAAAGCTCTGATACTGAAATTACACTTGGTCCGGGCGCAAGGCGCTGGCTTATGACTATCGGGGAAAAGAGTTTTTATCAAGCGCAAAACATTACGCTTGACAATGCTTCTTTCAGTCAAGCCAGGGTTTTTGTTTTAAATATTCTTGGAGAAGCCCTTGGCAAACAGCTTGCTCTCTGGGATGTTTTGGAAAACTAGAAGTTTTATACTATCTATAAGGATATACAATAGATGAATTGGGTAAAAAAAGAGATTCCTCCGGAACTTGTAAAAGAAATTTCCGCGAGGTATAACTGCGATCTTTTAAGCGCTTCAATTCTTACCCGCCGCAACATTAATAAAGCAGATGACATATGTTATTTTCTTGAACATGATCTGCGCTATCTTCATAATCCTTATAATCTGCCTGGCATGGAAGATGCTGTGGAACGAATCCTTGCGGCAAAAGATGAAGGAGAGCGGGTTTTAGTTTTTGGTGACAGGGATGTTGACGGCATAAGCGGTACTGCCCTGCTTTCAGCATACCTTTCAAGCCTGGGCCTAGAAACAGACTGGCGCATTCCCACAGGGAATGATGCTTACGGGCTTTCTATGACTGCTGTAGATGAATTTGCAGAAACAGGCGGAACCCTGATAATTACAGTTGACTGCGGCATTTCAAATATTGCTGAAGTAAAAAAAGCCAATGAGCTTGGAATTGATGTGATTATTACAGATCATCATAATCCCCAGGAGGAAGTTCCTGAAGCTTATGCAATAATCAATCCAAAGCTTGCCTCTTCAACATACCCCTTCCGCGATCTTGCCGGCTGTGCTGTGGCTTACAAACTTGTTTCTGCCCTGCGCTTTGCAGCAAAGAGCAGCCTGTACAACCAGCCCATATGCCTTTTAAATGTACGCCCGGCAAATGACTCCTGGATTATAGAAATTGCCAAACTCAAAAATATGGCAGTAAGCTCAACCCTTGTTGAAACAATTGCACTTAACCCGGGCAATGAATCCGCTGTAGTCAGCATAGTCAATACAAGGATTCCAGCATTTCTTGAAGGCCAGCAGATTTTTGCCTGGGATATTCAGCAGCAGAAAAAATCTTTGGCACGAATTTTTGGAACAAATGTCGAGATTTATATGCTGGACATTGCGCCGGAAATAGGCAGGGAGATTCCATCTGTTGCAGGTAAAAGCTTATTGAGGATAAAGGAATTATCCAAAATCGCAAAATACAGTGAAAATGAATTAAGTGAACTTGATATTCTTGTAAGCCTTTTTACCTCGTTCATTAATAAAAAAGAAAAACTTGTTTGTGAAGATGAGATTGCAGACCTTCAGCTTGCCTGCCTTGGAACCATTGCGGACATAATGCCCTTAAAAAATGAAAACCGTATCATTGTAAAGCAGGGATTAAAATCCATTATGGAAAGACCCAGGCCCGGCTTACAAGACCTTCTTTTTAAGCTGGAGCTTTCCGGCAGGCGGCTTGGCGCAAACGACATTTCATGGCAGTTAACGCCTGTAATAAATTCCGCAGGCCGCATGGGGAATCCAGGCAAAGCAGTGTCCCTGCTTCTGGAAAAAGACGCGAATAAACGCGATGCCCTTGCCGCAGAAATAATTAAAATGAATGAAGAACGCAAAAAGCTAGGAAACGAAATCTGGACCATTGTTGAGCCGCAGGCAAGGGAAAGCCTTGGATCGTATAACAGCAACCTGGCTGTGGTCTTTGGGGATAATATTCCGCGCGGAATTACAGGAATAATGGCAAATAAGATGAGCTCTGTTTTCAAGGTTCCTTCCATTGCTGTAGCTTTATGCGATGATATTTTTACAGGTTCGCTCCGTTCAATCCGTGGTTATGACCTGCGCTTTCTTATGGAGCCATGCTCAGACCTTTTTATTGACTGGGGCGGCCATGATTATGCTGCAGGATTCAGCATGGAAAAAAACTCATGGCCGGTTTTTCTGGAACGCCTAAAACTGGCTTCGGCAAATATTGAGCTTGATGCAGTTGAAGATGAAGCAATCATCAATATTGATGCTGAGCTGCCTTTGAGCTTTATGAATCTTGATATAATGAAAATTATTGACCTGTTTGAACCATACGGAGAAGGCAATGAAAGCCTTACATTTATGGTACGTAATGTGCGTGTCGAAGGCATAAACCTTATGGGTAAAACAGAAGCAAAACATGTTAAGTTAACACTTGATATGGAAAAGCATAAATGGCCTGCGATTTACTGGCAGGCTGCCGATAAAGTTAAAAAGGAATTTGATCTTAATAACTATGTGGATCTGTGTTTTAAAATTAACAGAAACTGGTATAATGGAACTGAAACACCTCAGCTTATAATAAGCGATTTGAAACGGAGTAAAAAAACTTGAGAAAATTTTTACTGTTTTTTTCATTAATATTCTTTGCCTTAACAGCGCAAGCTGAAAGCCAGATTAACTTTAGCCCTCTCCTTCCAGAGACAAGGGTTATAGAACTGCCGCGTATAATAATACCCGAAGAAACAGCTCAGCCGGAAATGCGTTTGTTGGAGCCGCTTTTTGCAGTAATTCCTTCCAATGCAAGACCCGGAGAACCTGTTACCATAGCATTTCTGGGGAGCCTTTCTGAAACAGGGAATATTGGCACGCGGGCTGTTCTTATGGACACACGCGGCAGACGGCTATCAAGGGCTCCATTTTTTGCCTTTACGCAAATCAATGATGCAGAACCTGCAGGGGCTGCTACTGGCCCAGAAGTGTTTGTTGCGATTATTGCAGTACCAAGCACTGCAGGGAACGGCTCATTCACAATAATAATTGAAAAAGACGAAGAAACACTTAAAGAGCTTCCGTTGGAAGTGGAGTTCAGGGATTTTTATTCAGAAACAATAGCACTAAGTCCCAGGAATACCGAGATAAGAACAGCCCCTGATCCGCAAAGAACAAGGGAAGCAGAAATTCTGTGGAGCATTTTAAACCGTACAGGGAGTGATTTTTTTGACGGCGGGCCATTTATTCCGCCTGTAACTTCAACAAGGCGCACAAGTGCTTTTGGTTCGCGCAGGGTATATGAATATTCAACAGGCGGTACAGACACAGCCATCCATGCGGGCGTGGATTACGGTGTACCTACAGGAACCGAGGTTTTTGCCAGTGCCAGGGGCAGGGTTGTTTTGGCCAGGAACCGCATTGTGACAGGGTATTCTGTGATTCTTGAACATCTGCCAGGGGTCTATTCACTTTACTATCATCTTAACGAGATTATAGTTGAAGAAGGGATGATAATAGGCTCGGGTGTACTTTTGGGGTATTCAGGCTCAACAGGACTGTCAACAGGGCCTCATCTGCACTGGGAAATACGGATTTCAGGCGAAAATACCTGCCCTGACACCCTAATTGCCCGGGCTATTCTTGACAAAGATGAGATTTTAGTTAATCTTAAAGCATACCGAAATTAACCTTATAAGGAAGGGAGGTGATTACATTTGGCTCATATCATCGTAGATGACAGCGAGATGCTTGAGAAAGCCATAAAACGTTTTAAGCGGATGGTTGAGAAAGAAGGAATTATCCGTGAATTTAAAAAGCGTGAATTTTATGAAAAACCTTCCACAATTTTAAACCGTAAAAAGAAAGCCATTTCGCGGAAATTAATGAAAAAATCGCGAAAAGGCAGGAATGATTACTAGGAAAAACAATTGTTAAGGAGCTTATAATGGCATCAAAATGTGTTAATTGCGGTTCTTCTTCCTATGGCTATGACTGCCCAAACAGTACAAACAAACTTCATGTTCATAACCATAATGAAAAACGCTGTATTCATTGCGGCACATCATCTTATGGTTTTGGTTGCCTCCATACACCTACAAAAAGGCATGTGCATGGCAGCGGACAAAATAAATGCAAATGGTGCGGCAGTACAGAAAGCGGAATGGGATGCAAACACAGCCCTAACCGTGTTCACCAGAAATAAGGCTAAAGGTTTTTCCAAAACTTCAGCTTTTGGAAAAACTTCCTTAGATTTAAAATTGAAAAAGCGGTCATTAGGCCGCTCTTTCAAAAGTAATTTTAAAAACTAAGGTGAACCGTAGGTTCGAAGTTTTATAAGAGTTACTAGTCTTTCCATGGGAAAATAAAGTTTCTTAAGCTACGGGTTCCTGTTTTTTCTCTTTCATCTATAAGAATTGCATCCCATGGAATTTTTTTCCGATCTGCTTCAGGGTTAGCCTCAATCCAGTCATATTTTAAAAGACGCAGGCGTAATCCTTCATCCAGAAACAAAAGTATACCAACAGGCCCTGGGAAAATAAGCGCCAGGAAAAATGAAATTACAAGCATAAAAAGATTATGTATAAATGAAAAAACACAAAAGCCCGGATTATCAAAGAAAACCAGAAAGCACTTTCTTATTACTCGTGGGATTTTGGTATCCAACCGTGCACGTACTGAAAAGAGAAACTGGAGTGAAAGTATTCCTATTACCATGGTCCAGAAGATTACTGCAGCAAGCAGAAGCCCGGTAAATGATTCCATTTGCAGGTAAAAATTCATAACCACGGTTATCATAAGGTAACATAAAAAAACCATGATTCCGGCTATAATACCCAAAGGCCAGCCTGCTTTTAGATTGTTGAAAAAGTCAGAAAAACCAAAGCTGCCATAATCTGATATGGATTTTATGCAAAGAGCTGCTGCAGAAAGATAAATAAAACACCATAATATCCCGGCAAAAAGAAATAAAATACCAAGTAAAGGCACAGCCCCCAACAATGAAGGGATAAAAATCGGTACAGCCAAAGATGCAATAAACCCAAGATTAAGAAGTGCGACCCTAAAAAGGTTATCCCACAGGTCATAGAAGTTTTTCTTTATTAAAAATCCAATCATGTGATAATTGTTAGATTTAATGCGGGGTTTGTCAATGACTTCGTCATTGGATCATATTGGAAATTTATTATAATGTCCGCTGGCGCGGACTGAGATTCAAGGCGACCACTTAATAATTAATCTTGCGGTTCCTTGCGTCTACCTGCCACTGCTCTGTAATTTTCCCGTTCTGGGCGACCTGTATCTGCGGGTAAAGAGCTGATGTAGGGCATATATGGGTGGGTAACACATAACAGCTGCTGCCTATGGCAGGCAGGGGCATGTCTTCCGGCAGGGAAAAGACCCAATGTTCTTCGCTCTGGAAAAGAGGCTTGGCTTCTATAAGCCCGGCAATTATTCCCCTATCCCCTGCAGGGTCTGTGGCTATGCCCTTGCTGCCAAGGTCTAAGGTAAAAGTATGACCTGATCCTCCGACAGCCCCGGAGCCGGCGGTTACTCCGGAACCATGGCTGACAACGCGGCAAAACAAAGCAGCACCCGGGCAAAAGTCAAGGTCAGGAAAGCTCGAATAATAACCCCAATCTCCAATAAAGAGGGTTCCAGGTGAAAGATAAAAACCTTCTTTACCAGTGCGGCAGGGGAAGCTGGGAGTTCCTCCCATAACCATTATGCTGCAATCAAGACCTTTTTGCTTTAAGGATTCCTGTATCTTTAAGACCTTTTGGTCATATTCTTCAACAGCTTTTGTGCGGAGTGTTAAGTCTGACTCTTTGCGCTGGCCGTCGTAACAATGCATGCCTTTTAAACTTAAACCAGGCAAAGCTGCACTGCGCTCGTAAAGGGATTCAAGTGAATCAATGGAAACCCCTGTGCGGTGCATGCCAATATCAACATCAACAAGCACATTCATTTTCATTCCCATATCACAGGCTTTTACTGACAGAGCTTGAAACTGTTCAAAATCATCTCCTATGGCATAGAAAATTGTCTTTGGGTTATCGTGTGCAAGTTTCAGATAACGGTTTATATTGGGGCCTATAAGAGGATAAGCCAAAATAATCTCTTTTCCGCCAGCCTGTGCTGTCATCTCTGCTTCGGCAATGGTGGCGCATTTAAACTTATTGATCCCAAGGCCAATCTGCATGCGGATCATCTCGCTTGCTTTGTGCGACTTAACATGAGGCCAGAGCATCCCTGCTCCCCCTGCCATGTCTATAATGCGCTTTGTGTGGTCAAGGATTATATCTTTATAGTAGACAAGCGCAGGGCTGATTAAATCCTCTGTGTTTTCAAGAGCATAAGTGCTTGCTTTGATTTTCATTATTTAACCTCAAATATAAACTCGACCTCTACGCAGATATTGCCTGGCAGCTCGCTTACCCCAATGGCAGAGCGCGCTCCTACCCCGTCTTCTCCCCAGATATCTTTTAAAAAGCCGGAAGCTCCATTAATTACATCAGGCTGCTTTGCAAAACCTGGAGCACTGCGGACAAAGCCAAGTATTTTTACAACTCCCTTTATTTTATTTAAGTCTCCCAAAAAATTATGCAAATGACTTAAGGCATTAATGGTACAGAGCTTTGCTGCTTCCTGGCCTTCTTCTATGGTTTTGTCATCCCCTACCCTGCCAACAAATACAAGACCCCCGTCTTTCCATGGCACCTGACCTGACACATAAAGGTAATTCCCTGCCTGGCGCACAGGCTTGTATATCCCGCCTACGGGTGAAGGATCCGGTAAAGTTATGTTTAATTCCTTAAGCCTTGCATATACGTCCATTACATTGCTCCTTTAATCGTTTACATTGAATTATATTCATTATATATGGAAAAAGTATGGGATTCCATACCCTATAAAATTATGTTCTGAGGCTGTCTCATTGATGCAAAAGCTTGGGTTTTCAATACGTATAAAAAGCAGTCACCATATATTTTTTAAGGAAGGGATCATAGAAATAATTAACTTACAGCCAGATGGCTCAAAAGCAAAGGCATATCAAATTAAACAGATAAGAGATATAATGGTAAAATATCAACTGGGGGCAGAATATGAGTTTGAAGGCCAGAACGCAATATTAGTAGATTACCTGGACTATCATTAAAGAGGAAGTGTATGAAAAAAATAAGATGTCCGGTTCATCCAGGAAAAGTTTTTTTTGAAGATGTGTTGGTTCCATTAGGATTAACAGTAACAGATGCAGCCCGTATAATGGGGATAACGCGAAAAGCACTATCAGAACTTGTAAATGAGAAGTCAGCTTGCAGTCCTCAAATGGCATTAAGGATATCCAAGGTTACACATACCAGTGCAGAAAGCTGGCTTATTATGCAGGCTAAACTAGACCTATGGAAAATCAGTCAGAATGAAATTGAGCCATTGCAGGAATTTCCAAAAATGGCAGTTTAGATATTATTTACCCCTTCTCCGTACACCCGCGATATTTCATTTATAAGAATAGCCTGTTTTAATCTGCTACAGGTAAGATTTTCCCGAGGCTGAACTGTAATATATAAAATAGTTTATGCTGTTATAAAGATAATCAGAATCACACAGACTTGTAGATATTTTCTAAATGCATTATTATATAAATATGCCTGAATTAAGCCGTTTTTTAGGTATTGTGATACTAATGTATTTTGATGATCATAATCCCCCGCATTTTCATGTAAAATATAATGATTTTAGAGCAATTATATCTATTAATGATTTAATATTACTGGAAGGAGAATTACCGCATCGTGTACTAGGGCTAGTGATAGAATGGGCTGGATTACATAAAAATGAATTAATGGATAATTGGGATATGATAAAAGAAACCGGGAAATGGTATAAAATAGAACCATTGGTTTAGGAGGAAAGAAATGATTTGGGTCGTAAATGCGGATTTAAAAGATAATTATAAAATTTTTCTGGAATTCAATGATGGTATAAGCGGTACTATTGATTTTAAGGACAAACTGGAAAACGATCATAGACAGCTCATTAAGGAATTACTGGATTTAAATAAATTTAAAACTGCAAAAGTTAATAATGATACTTTATGTTGGGATAATGGCGTGGATTTTGCTCCAGAATATCTATATGAAAAAATTGCCGCTTCTGTATAACCATGAAAATAATTAACGCTTCATTCGAGCTTGTCGGCGACATTAACCCGGGCCAGCTTATGCAAAACATAGAATCTCATGGACGCGTTTGCTATAAAAGCGAAGGTAAAATCACAGAAGGGTCAGCCGAGAAATTCATCTCCCGCATCATCAAAAGCGGGCATGAATCTGTGATCGAGCATGAAAAGATAACAGCAAAGATAATCTGTGACAGGGGTGTAAGCCACGAAATTGTAAGGCACCGCATAGCAAGTTACAGCCAGGAGAGCACACGCTACTGTAATTATGCGGATGAAAGGTTTGGCAATGAGCTTACGTTTATAAAGCCTGTGTATTGGGAAGATAGTTCCAAAGAGTATAAGACTTGGGTGGAGAGCATGGAACATGCTGAGAAAAAATACCTTGAATTAATTGCCATGAAAGTATCGCCGGAACAGGCAAGGGCAGTTCTGCCTTCAAGCCTTAAAACAGAGATAGTGATGACAATGAATCTGCGGGAATGGCGGCATTTTTTTAAGCTGCGCACTTCAAAGGGCAATCATCCGCAGATGAGGGAGATAAGCATTCCGCTTTTAAAAAAAATGCAAGAGCTGCTTCCGATAATTTTCAATGATATAGTTACATGATATAATTTTATGATAAAATAAAAGAATAAAAATATGACCAGTGAAGTTTCAATAATAATGGCATTTTTAGCAGGGCTCCTGTCTTTTTTATCTCCCTGCGTATTACCCCTTATTCCTTCTTACTTTAGCATACTTGCCGGAGTTGGCATTGAAAAAGAGCATAATAAAAATATCCTTAAGCTGACAGCCCTTTGTTTTATCCTGGGGTTTAGTGTTGTATTTATTATACTTGGCGTTCTTGTAAACACTGCATTTTTCCTTTTTAGCGGAGCAGCAATGTATATAAACATAGTTGCTGGTCTAATCGTAATAATTTTGGGCTTTAATATTATCTTTGATTTTCTGCCTTTTCTAAATTACGAAAAACGCCCTTTTATGCATAAGCAAGCAATACCCAGCCAGGTGACAATGCCCACAAAGCCAATGGGGAAAATGATCAGTTCATTCCTTGCTGGCTCAGCTTTTGGTGCGGGCTGGACACCGTGCATAGGCCCCATACTTACAACCATTCTTATAATGGCTGGCCAGGCAGGCAGAATGGGTGCTGCTATTTTTTACCTGGCACTTTATTCTCTGGGACTGGGCATACCTTTTTTTCTTTGTGCTATTTTTTTTAATTCACTTATTAAGCACGGTTCCCGCTTAAGTTCATACATGCCTGTAATAAGAAGGATCAGCGGTATACTTTTAATTTTAATAGGTGTAATGATTATGACCGGCAGGTATTCAGCTCTTAACTGGCATATAGATATGTTTATCCATAGATATATACACTGGTCAGAAGATAAAATCTTTCCATTTGATGTGATTGGCCGTTTTTTTTCATGGCTTCAAAATCACCAGCCCCATTTATAATAATATAAGGAATTATTATGAAAATAAAATTATTGCTTTTAATCTTTGCCATGGTACTAATTATCACAGGCTGTTCCCGCAATGGAGATGAAATCTCAGCGGATATAACAAGGGCTTTTTCTGATGCAGGACTTCCTGTTTTAAGCAGAAAAGTTCAAGCCAGGGATTTTTCCCTGCCTACTGCAAGATCTGCGATGATGGGTGGAAGCATTGCAAGAAATGTTAGTCTTGATGAATTTAAAGGCAATGTTGTTTTTTTAAATTTCTGGGCTACCTGGTGTCCGCCATGCAGGGATGAAATGCCATCCATGGAAGCTCTTTACTCATTATTTAAGGACAGAAACTTTGAAATGCTTGCAGTCAATGTAGGGGAGAGTGCAGAAGAAGTACATGAGTTTATGACAACATACAATTTAAGCTTCCCGGCACTTTTAGACAGAGACGGCAGTATTAGCCGCATGTACGGGGTACAGGCGATTCCAATGACCTGTATAATTGACAAAGACGGAAATGTAATCTTAAGGCTTACAGGCAGTTTAGACTGGGACACCCCGGAGATTCACAGGGCTATTGAGACACTGCTTTATTAAGCCGGGAAAAATTCCATGGCTGCTTCCCTGACCTGATCAATTACCGCAGAATAATTTGTTTTTATTGCACTCATGTTCTGGTTATAAAATGCGACAAACTCCGGATCCTGGAAAGGATCCAGGGAAACAGGCCTGCCAATACGGCGGGAAATTTCTTCTTCTTTCTGTTTAAGCTTGGGTGCGTACTGGCGTTTAATGGCTTCCTGGTATTGGGCAGATTCGTCCATAAACTGACGAAGCACCTGTGAAAGCTGTTTGGCAAGATTGCTGAATTTATTGTTATTGATTATTTCCTTAAGCCCGTTGTTTGCTCTTTCCACCCTTGCCAGGTCATCTTCGGAATCCGGCAGGGTCAGGGCTGAAATAAATACATCAAATATACCTTGTTTAAAACTTGCCTGCTCATCTTTGGGAAGTTTTTTTATATTATTATTAAGCTCAGAATCTTCGGCATCATCAAGGAATTTATTTGCCAGTTTTTTCCCTTTCTGCTTTGCTTCAAAAAGATTTATGCTTGCTTTATCACTCTTAACTGATTCTGTTCTTTCGAGGGCTATTTCTAAAGCGCTTTTTATTCGTGCCACTTTAATGGATTTTCCGGTTGCCGCCTGTTACTAGGCCTGCTTCGTAAAGCTTACCGCAGGAAATATACATGGATTGCTTGGTTCCGCCCAGTATAATGTCTGCTTCTTCAGCCATATCTACCATATCTTTGCCTGGAATTTTCCCCCGGACAAAAATAATTGCATGTATATCAAGAAGTTCTGCGGTTCTGATTACCTGTGGGTTTACAAGCCCTGTAAGGAGCAGTACTTTCTCTTTAACAAAAGCCATTACATCGCTCATAAGGTCAGCTCCGCAAGCTGACATTATTTCAAGATCCCCTTTATCTTCACCGGAAAAAAACTGGCCGTCCAATATTTTTATTGCTTCTGCTATGGTCATAAACCCCTCATTTAATATTCAGATATTTAAAAAAATATCATAAAAAAGAAAAAAAAGCAATGCATAATCCAGGTTTATCTCCGGGCAATTTCTGCAAACGCGCTTATGTTTTCAATAAAAATATCCACAAGTACAGGGTCTAGCCATGTACCCTTTCCTTCCAGGATAATGTTCTTGGCTTCCTCTGTGCTGAATGCCTTTCTGTAAGGTCTTTCAGAAGTCAATGCATCATAAGCATCTGCCAAAGCCATAATGCGTCCCAGAAGAGGTATTTCTGTTTCTTTAAGGCCTTTGGGGTAACCAGTTCCATCCCATCTTTCATGATGAGAAAAAGCAATACTTACTGCATATCCAAGAAATATATGATCCCGCCTTTCAGGTGAAATCTGTTCTATAAGATTGACACCAAAATCAGGATGATTTTTGATTATTGCCATCTCATCTTTTGACAGGGAGCCTGGTTTTTTTAAAATGGATTCACTGATCAAAAGCTTGCCAAGATCATGAAGCTGGGAAGCTGGCAGCAGGAAATTCATGTCCCAGGAAGCAGCTTCTTTATTATACTCATCCTTTGAATTAAGCTCGTCTATAAGAATTTTAAGGTATGAACGAATTCTTTTGCCATGTCCGCCTATAATGCTTTCCCTGAATTCTATGGATTCCGCAAGAGCACCAAGAGCAGCAAACATAAGCTCGTTAAACTCACCGGAAAACTCCATGGCCATTTCTTTTAGGTGGATGTTATACTTTTCAAGCTCTTTTTTACGTGAATCAAGGAGCAGATGATTGTCTATGCGCTGGATAAGCAGAGCCGGAGAAAAAGGTTTAAATACATAGTCAATGGCTCCCAAAGAAAGGCCTTCAAGTTCATTCCCTGGTGCATCCCTGGAAGTAAGAAAAACAACTGGAATATCCTGATGCTGACGGCTTGCTTTAAGCCGCCTTATAACTTCATATCCATCCATTTCCGGCATAGATACATCCAAAAGGATAAGATCCGGGGTAATTTTTTCCAGAATCTCAAATAACTTTTCTCCTGAAGAAATAGGATATACGTCAAACTTATCCTTAAGAATATTTCTGCCCATGGTAAGGCTGGCAACATTATCATCCACCAGCATTATAATATGTCTTTCTTTACCCATATTAAGCCTTCCTTCAATATCTTTTACTTTATTTTACCATTTTTGACAATCGCTCATAAATAGCCGTAAAATCCGAGTTAATACTCTTTGCTTTTAACCAGGTGACAAGGTCAGCATCCAGTATATAACTGTATTCATCAAGTAAAACAATGCCTTCTTCAAGATTTCTGATACTATAATTTTCCGCTGCATCAAGTAGTTTTGCAATAAGAGCAGGATCTGGTTTTTCTTTTTGAGGCTTTGACTTATCTGCAGAAAAAGCCTCAAGCAAAGGATACAGGTCTTTAAGAAGTTTTTCTGTTATCTGTATAAATTCTTCATTATTTTCCTTTACAAACTTAATATCAGCATTCCTGGATTTTTCTTCAAGTATTTTTGCTTTACCCCCGACCAAGTTCGCGCCAAAACTATAAACCACGCTTTTTATCCCATGGACAGTAATACAATACCTGGGCATATTTTCCATACTTGTATCTTTAAGAATTTCCAAAAGCGCGGGAGTGGAAGCAGTAAAGCTTTTTATTACTTCAATACAGGTTTCCCAATCCCAATTAATGTTTTTAAGGGCGCTTTTAATATCAAGACCCGGAATTCTGCTGCTCTTATCGATTAACTGTGCAATATTTGGATCATTCTCCTGGCAGCTGTTTGCCGGGTCATCATCCAACGAACAGTTATTATTAAGACTGCCGCTGGATGTAACCCCGCTATCGGGCATATAGTCAGGTAAAAACCGCTTTATAATCACAGCCATATCTTTGGATCTGACAGGTTTGCTTAAAAACGCGTCAAAGCCTGCTTTAAGATAAAACCTCTCTGGGTTAGTGTCTCCTGTTAAAGCGATTACGGGGATGTTCTTTGCATATTCAGAAGTATCGCCAAGCTCTTGCCTGATAATTCTTAAAGTCTCAATACCATCCATTCCAGGCATCATCTGATCCATAAAAACCATATTGTATGTTTTTTTTTGGTCACGAATCAGCTCAATGGCTTCAACTCCGCTATTAACACAGTCAGCATTAATACCATGTTTTGATAAGACAGCCTGAACAACATCATGGTTTGCAGGCATATCATCCACAACCAAAGCATACACCTTATGCATCATCAGCTGGCGATTTCCTTTAACCTTTCAATAATTTTAAGATGCTGGGTACAGGACTTTTCGCATTTTCCGCAAGCATTACATTTTCCTGCCAGTTTAGAATCCATACCCCAATGCCACTTTAGCCTGTCAGTAATATTTGAAGCAGAAGGTTTTTTTGAAAGAAGCTTTTGATTGTATGCATCCATGTATTTGGGAACAGGTATATTCACAGGGCAGTTGTCGCAGTAAGCGCAACCAGTGCAAATCCCTTCAAGAGACCCATAGGGTTTAGCTTTAAGATCGCTAAGTTCTTTATCGCTCCTGCACTTATAAGTTTCCATGGCAGCAAGAGCTTCTTTTACCTGTGCCTCATCCTGAAAACCAACAAGAGTATTTGTAATATCTTTATGATCCCAAAGGAATGACAGGGCAGCAGAAACAATGCCTTCGCCTGGTCTTTGAATAAAGGAAAAACGCTCAGGGTGGTCAGTTATTACACCGCCTCCCAGGGGATTCATGACAACAGCACCCAGTTTTTTTGCCCTGATCGCATTAAAAGCAGCTTCTCTGCTTTTATAATTATAGGCTGAATAACCAAAAAGTACTCCCTCAAAAACCCCTTCCATAAGGAGTTCTTCTATTTCGTTTCCAATAAGATGACTTGATACACATATATGTTTTATTAAACCTTCTTCCTTCAGTTTCTGAAAAACCTTGAGTATATTGTCGTTTTTTCTTTCTTTCCATTCAGAAAGATCAGTAATGCACCAGATATGATAAAAATCAATGGCATCTATTTTAAGCCTTTTAAGCTGGCCTTCTATTTCTGTCCTGACATCCTTTTCTTCTGACTTGAAAGTTTTAGTAGCACAAAAGTAAGGAAGCTTTTGCCTTCTGAATTCTTCTAATGCCTTGCCAAAAACAGTTTCGCTTTTGGTTTCAAAATACCCGGGAGCTGTATCAAAATAGGTGACTCCGCCCTTAGCTGCTGCAAGCATAGTTTTAATACATTCGTCATGGTTATCAATATTCCTGAAACGCATGCCTCCGAAACCCAAAAGTGATACTTTTTTCCCTGTTTGTCCATAATCCCGATAAAGCATAGCAATGCCTCCATTGTTTTGAATAATATAATTATATCATAAACATCTTATTTATTCATCCCTGATTTGTGTTATAGTATGGTATATTATGCAGAAGAAAATTTACGTTATTGGCCATAAAAACCCTGATACGGATTCGGTAGTATCTTCAGCAAGCTATGCTCGGCTCAAACAGCTCCAGGGCCAGAATAATTGTATTGCAGCCAGGGCAGGCAAGATTAATTCCCAGACTGAATATATATTCGGACGTTTTAATGTACCTATGCCGGAGTTTCTGCCGGACCTGATCCCTAAAGCAGAACATTATGTTTCCGGAATACCGGCTACTGTAAACGAAAAAGACAGCGTATGGAATGCCCTGGAATTGCTTCAAAAAGACGATTCCAGGATATTGCCCATTGTTGACAATAACAATGTATATAAAAGCATGCTCCACTATCGTGGTTTTGCACAATATATAATAACAAATATAAACCCCAAAAAAAAATCCGCCTTTCCGCTTTCACTAAACCACTTGGCAGCGACTATCCACGCCCAGCCAATTACGCTTTTTAATGGCAGTGAAATTAAAAAGTCACCCATTATTGTAGCTGCATCCTATAAAGATCATTTTATGAAGAATATTCATGGAGAAGGAGCGGAGAACGCCCTTATAATTGTAGGAGATCGCTGGGAAATTCAAAAACACTGTATTGATATTGGAGTCCGCGCCCTGATCCTCTCTGGCGGAAACCACCTGTCAATAGAGCTGGCAGAATTGGCCAAAAAAAAACAGGTAACAGTTTTGATAAGTCCTTTTGACACTGCTTCCACAGCAATGCTGATTATCTATTCAGTGGAAGCCGGGTTTTTGGGTGATAAGTCCATACCAATGGTAAAGCTGCACGATCCTGTACACACTTTCAGGGATGCACTTTCAAAAGCTCCTTCACGATGTCTGCCGGTAGTTGATGACAATGCCAGGGTGGCCGGGGTAATTAATGAAGCTGATTTATTAAAAGAACCGAATGTTGATGTGATCATGGTAGATCACAATGAGATGACACAAGCCATTGACGGAATAGAATCTTTTAGAATTATCGAAGTAATAGATCATCACCGTCTGGGCAATCTCTCTACACGTTATCCAATAACATTTATAAACCGTGTTGTGGGAGCTACTTGCACAATAATCACCAATCTTTACCGTGAACAGAAGATACCAATAGAAATGAACATAGCATCGATCCTTTTATGCGGAATCCTTGCGGATACTCTTAATCTTCATTCATCCACTACTACAGAAACAGACATTGAAACAGCTGATTATCTTTCTTCCATAACAGGACTTGATATTAAAACTCTGGGCAATGATTTACAGGCTGCAGCAAGCCAAATCAATTCTCTTTCAGCCGAAGAACTTATTAATCTTGATTTGAAGGATTATACTGAATGGGGTAAAAACTTTTCTGTAAGCCAGATCGAAACCGGCAATCCCGGAGCATTGATTGAACGCAGAGCTGAGATAAACACAGCTCTGGAAAAAGCAAGGAGATCCAAGGATCATCTTTTTTCTGCACTTCTTGTTACTGATGTAACAATACTTGACTCTCTGCTTTTTATAAGCGGGGAAAAAACCTTTACAAGTCATATAAATCTACCAATCAATGCCGAAGGAATCTATGAACTAAAAGCTGTTGTCTCGCGAAAAAAGCAGCTTGTACCACTGCTTGCAGAACTTGTAGCTGCCGCAAGCCAGGTATAAAATATCAGGATTTATCTGTCAATATTATTTTAGCAGAAAGCTCTTTGGCTTTTTCTTCTGACAAAAGATGTGCAATAATGGCAATGCTGAATTCTCCGGCAGTTCCTGCGGCACGGCTTGTAATAATATTTTTATCAACAACAACCCTGTCATTGCACCAAAAAGCACCGGAGACTTTATCTTCAAAGCCCGGATAACAGGTAAAACGCCTGCCTTCGAGCAATCCAAGAGGGCCAAGTACCACAGCCGGGGCAGCGCAGATTGCGCATATCAGTTTATTTGCCTGCGCCATGTTTTTTAAAAAACCGCTTGCAAGACTGTCTCCTGCAATATTGGCTGAACCGGGCATGCCTCCGGGAACAATGACTGCATCCCAGGCCATGGGGGAAAGCTCGTTTTTCGCGTCAAGCTGGGTCAATAAGACATCGGCGGTAACTACAATGTCATGTGAACCAGTTACATTTTTGCTATTGTCTTGCCCGCTGCCCGCAGCTAAAGCCGGTGCATCTACAGCTGCGGCGCAGACCTCGATGCCTGCACGCCTAAGATAATCCACAGGAGTAAGCGCTTCCACTTCCTCAAACCCCGGAGCCAATAATAAAAGGACTTTTTTGGGAGATTTTTCCATAAAATTATTATAATATAAGCCTTGCAACTGTTACCAGCACTATATATAGCGTCGCTGTAAACAAAACAACACTAGGCAAATTCGGTGACTGACACCATCTAGTTAGCTCTTAACTTGTCAGTTTTGCCTTTTCCGCTTATAATAAAATAAATGAAAAATATCCTGATAATAGATGAATCATCACTATTTAAAGATTATCTTAAGCTAAAACTTGAAGATAACGGTCTTGATGTCAGTATTGGGATAAATGCCGTTGACGGCATAACAAAAATGAAGAACCTCGTGCCTGATCTGATAATTATGGATACAAACCTTAGCCGGCAAGGCTATATGGAAGTGTTAAGGCAAAAAAAAACAAGCCCAAATACAATAAATATTCCTGTAATACTGCTTACCCAGCGCATGGCTCAAAGTGAGCTTATTGAGACCATACCATTTAAGGTAAAACAGGTTTTTACAAAACCAATAAAAATCGACATGCTCTTCCGGACTCTTTCGCAGCTATTGGGAATACCCTTAACAATAGATGAAAGCCCCGGAATTGTTGACGTACATGTTAACGAAAACATTATGCTGATAGAAATAGCTCAGGGGCTTAATAATGATAAAATTGATTTACTTCGTTTTAAAATAACAGAACTAATAAAATTATACGACATAACCATTCCAAAGATTATTATTATGATAAGTGATATAAGCTTAAGCTTCTCTGACAGCCATAATTTAAAAAAACTTCTTGATATTGTTATAAAAACATCCAAAGTAAAAAACAGAAATTTAAGAATCCTGACAAATGATTCTTTTACCCGTCAATTTATTATAAACCATGCAGAATTTACCAATATAGAAGTTGAATCAAATCTAAAAAATGCCATCGACGGCCTTCTAACCGGTGTAATTACAGATTTTGCTAATGAATCCAGCAAGATAGAAATCATTCAGGAAAAAATTCTTTCTGGTTCAAGAGGGCTTAACAATGAAGCTCTGCACATGAAGTTTGACGCAGATTCAGAAAAAACTCCAATAGCGCTGGATGAAATAAAAAACTCAATAAGAAACCTGCATATAGCTTCCATTGACGAAACTTCAGAAACTCATGATCTTTTAAAAACCTCTTTTAACGATATGGATGTTAGCATAAAATCATATAATTCCGGAGAGATTTTTTTTGATGCCATAGAAAAACAAGGAGAAGAATTTGATCTTGTTTTTTTAAATATGCAGATGGAAAATGAAGGATTTAAAATACTGACAACCATGAACATAAAAAGTTTAAATATACCTGTCATAGTTATCTCCACGATAAAAAACAGAAATATAATGCTAAGAGCCTACAGGATGGGGATCAAAAGTTATCTTGTAAAACCAATAACACCAGAAGACATATTGATAAAATCAATGGAAATATATCAAACCCATTATTAACCAGGGGATTTAAAATGAAGTATTCATGTATTCACACGCATACAAACTTTTGTGATGGTAAAGGCGACGTGGATCTTTATTGCCAAAGAGCTGTGGAACAAGGTTTATATTCACTGGGATTCAGTTCGCATGCTCCTGTTACAAAAAAGACAGGCTTTACAACTGATTGGCACATGAAAGACGAGAGACTTGATGAGTATATTGAAACAGTAAATAATGCAAAAAAAAAATGGAAAGGTAAAATAAAAATTTTTCTTGGACTGGAAGTTGATTATATACATGGTATTATGGGGCCGGCTGACAGGGATTACAAAACAATGGGTCTTGATTACATTATTGGTGCTGTTCATTATGTTTCTCCGCCAAAAGGAGAACTTTTTACAGTTGATGACAGCCCGGAAAATGTTCAAAAAGGGTTACAGGAAGGTTTTGGCGGAGACCCTGATGCATTGTTGAACGCCTATTGGGAAAATCTTGAGGGATTAATCCATGCCGGAGGCTTTGACGTGCTTGCTCATCCTGATGTTATAAAAAAAACAAATAATATATTTAAGTTTTTTTCTGAAGAAAGCGATACCTATCGCATGAAAAGTGAAAAAATAGCGGCTATGGCAGGAGACAGGGGGATAATAATAGAAGTCAATACAGGAGGTATGATTCGCGGGAAAACCTCTTCGCCATACCCTTCCCTGCCTTTTTTAAAAAAATTCAGGAAATATAAAGTCCCTGCCATTATTAATTCCGATGCCCATAACCCGGATGTTCTTTCAGGTTTCTATGATGAAGCCATAAAGCTGCTTTTGGATGCTGATTATAAAGAAACATTGGTATTAATAGATAAAAAACCTGACAGCCCTGTCTGGGAAAAAGTAAAACTATAGGGAGCTGTCCGAGAAGTGCGGACTAAGGTCTGAGGTTACTTTTCGGACATCGCCTACCTGTTCCGGCGTTCATCCTGTGTCTTGCAATCAATACACATTATCGCATAAGGAATAGCATCTAGTCTCTCTCTGGGAATATTCTTGGTACATTTCATACAAGTACCATATTTCCCCTGCTGTATTCTTGTCAGGGCAGAATCTATCAGCTTGAGCCGTTTTAAATCCTGAGTCCCTATTACTTCTATCATTCTGCGATCTATGTCATCAGAGGCTATATCAGCCAGGTCTTTGGGATCTATGCCTTCAACAATTTCCTTAAAATCCTCGTTATTTATAATAAGGTTATTAATAATATCCTGCTTTAAAACCAAAAGAGATTTCTCCATTTTATCAATAAAAGCCTGATCTACCTTGCTTTTTGATGTTTTTGATGCTTTTAATGCATTTTCTTTGGTTTTTTTCATAAAAATCTCCTGTAAATTGAAATTTCAACCTGCGTACAATGATACAAGAACAAAAAAATGTCAAGAGGGTTACTGAGGATTGCGGCTGTTTTTTAAATAAAAGCAAAACCCTCTATTTAAATGTAAATTTTTCTTCCTTTTTTATCAGCGATTCCTGTCTTGCGCCAAAAATAGGTGTTTATCTGATCCCGCCATTCTCTGGCATTTTCGATCTGTTTATTAAAACGGAACAGTACGGATTCGTATACTTCCTTTTCAAGAGAATCCTTTAGGCCTTTCCATCGTTCAAGCATTAAAACAGCTTCATCATAACCTTCAAAATGCCTGTCATAAATATTCTGCAAAAGCGTCTGCCCGTTTTTCATTATAAAATCATAGTTAAGGCGGTGAAAAAACAATATCAGGTTTTCCGGGCAGCTTGATGGGTCTGCAAATATATCGGCATTTTTTTGTGAATACTGCTTTGTATAAGCTGTACCTGAAGGAGTACGGTCAATGCCTATTGCATCTTTATTTGCGCGATGATATGTTCCCCAGCGGCTGAACTCGTAACCTTCGATACCTGGACCATAATGAGTTTGCGGTGTTACCATAAAACACACACCAAAAGGAGATGTGTACTTTTCATAGATATCGTATGATTTTAACAACAGCTCTGTGATTTCCTGTGCTTCTTTTGTATCTCCAAAAGAAAGCACACTCCACTCCCGGGATATATCTTTTGCAGTAAGGGAAGGATCCCATATAATGCGCCCGTAACCATAAAAATTCGCCTGAGCCAATGTATGCCCTGTCCAGTTATCATCTAATCCAACATTCGCTACTGCAGCAAAACCTTCTATATGCGAGCTTCCCTCCCTGTAAGGAGCTATAAGATCGCGTATGGTGCTTTTTCCCCCATGTGCAGTATCAAAGTCCAGAATGTCTTCCCACATAAAGGGCAGATAACACAGGTCTATTTGATGCCCTGTGTATTCCTGCGTTATCTGCAACTCCATTATATGGCGGGTTTTTTTCAACGCGCCAAACAAGGGTGTAACAGGTTCACGAACCTGAAAATCATAAGGGCCATGCTTTATCTGAAGTATAACATTATTGTCAAAATCACCGTCGTGCGGCATAAAATGATCATAAGAAGCGCAGGCGCGATCAACACTGTGATCCCTCCAGTCCTGTGTACAGTTATATACAAAACAGCGCCAAAGAACTATACCGCCGAATGGCGCAAGTGCTTTGGCAAGCATATTGGCTCCGTCAGCATGGGTACGATTGTATTGAAAAGGACCTGGCTCGCCCTCTGAATCAGCCTTTACAACAAAGCCTGCCAGATCAGGTATATATTTATAAATAATGGACGTATGTTCCTTCCACCAGGCAGCAACAGCAGGATCATGGGGGTCTGCTGTAGGCAGTTTTCCAAGGGACCAGGGCGAGCCAAAATTAATGGAAAGGAATATCCTTATACCAAAACAGCGGAAAATAGCAGCTATCTTTGCAACTTCCCTTAAATAATCTTCTGTTACAAGGAGTTTTGCCTGAGCGCGGACATTAACATTATTAATAGAGATGCGGTTTATCCCAATTGAAGCAAGCAGACGCGCATAATCCTCTATACGGCGCTTATCATAATCTAAAAAACCATCTTTGAAAAAAAGGGATTTGCCTGCATAACCTCTTTCTACTGAACCATCAAGATTGTCCCAGTGATTTATAATCCTTAAAGGAGAAGCAGGAGCTTCTGTTAATTCAAAACCATTACTAATCTGTCCAAGTGCAAGGAGTGAAAGAAAACGAAACACACCGTATAAAAGACCTGTCTCATCATGCCCTGCAATACATATTTTATTTTCTGTTACCTTAATCGCAAAACCTTCTGCAGAAGGTTTATTTGAAAACTGAACCAGTTTCTCCATACTGTGTATTGTTCCAAGAAAAACACCGCTTTCCTTTGCGCCTGACATTTTTTCTGTATTGGGCATAAACCCAACAAGATTTTGTATACCATGTACAAACTCTTTCAAAGCCTGCTCTGACACTGCCTGTAAAGCAGTTCCGCTGTCTGTTTCAAAATAAACTATGCCTGGAATTTTTATCTTAGGTATTATTTTTCTTTTCTGCAGCCAGCAGTCATATTCTTTTAACATGGATGCTCCTTATAATACAGGTAAGTCACACACATTATCTGTACTGTTCACATATTATTATAAATAATGATAAAGTTAAAGTATGTTAAGTGATGGAATGATAATACAACGTGACACTGTGTTTCCGGTTTGGAGCAAAAAAAACATATCAGTCAATTTTATGGACAAAACATACGAATCACAGTACATGGAAGGGAAATGGCTTTTACACCTTGACCCAGTTAAGGCAGGCGGTCCATATAGTATGGAAATTATATCAGAACAAGGTATTCAAAAAATAAATGATATATATGCTGGCGATGTTTGGCTCTGCGCAGGGCAGTCCAATATGGAATTGAATATGGAACGCCTTAAGGACAATTATATAGAAGAATTTAAAAACGATTTCCCTTTAATACGGCACATAAAAATACCACAGACATGGGATTTTTCAGCTCCCTGCGAGGACTTTACAGGCAGCAGCTGGGTTACTGCAAGATCAGAAAACCTGCATGAGTTTTCCGGTACTGCCTTTTTCTTCGCAAAAAAAATGTATGACATGTACAGCAAACAATCACAGACAATACCTATAGGCCTTGTAAGTACAGCCTGGGGAGGCACACCAATAGAAGCATGGATGAGCAAGGAAGCTCTTGCACAATACCCGGAAAAACTTGCTGCTGCAAAAAAATATTCTGACCCAGAATTATGCAGGCAAATAACTGAAAAAAACCTGGCAGAAATACAGGAATGGGAAGACAACTTATGGAACAAAGATCTTGGTCTTAAAGAAAATTGGCAGGATGCAATGACCAATATTTCTGCCTGGGATAATATAACTTTGCCGGGAAGCTTTGCACAAACAGGTATTGAAGGGTTCTGCGGGGTTATATGGCTTACAGGAGACTTTGACTTGAGCGAAGAACCTCCAGCCCAGGATATGAAACTCTGGCTGGGTACAATTACTGATGCTGACACTGTTTTTGTTAATGGCAATAAGGTTGGTAATACAGGATACCGTTATCCGCCGCGAAAATATAAAGTTCCTGCTGCACTGCTTAAACAGGGAGAAAACCGCATAACAATAAGGGTTATCTGCAATAACGGCGAAGGCGGCGTTACTATTGAAAAGCCATTTAGGATTTTTTCAGAGCATTGCTCCATAGAACTTGCAGGAACATGGAAATATAAAATTGGAGCTCATGCTCCCCTGCGCCCAGCTGAATTTTTTTTTCAAAGACAACCCACAGGACCGTATAATGCAATGATCGCCCCTGTTTTAAAATATCCGCTAAAAGGCGTTATCTGGTATCAGGGCGAGTCAAACGAAACCAATCCTCATGAATATAAAAGCTTATTCAGCTTAATGATACAAGACTGGCGGAAAAAAAATCAAAATAACAAACTGCCCTTTCTTTTTGTTCAGCTGCCTGTTTATGGAGATCCATCTGATAATAACGAAGATTCTGCCTGGGCGCTGTTGCGGGAAGCTCAGGCAGCAGCCCTTTCCCTTCCCAATACAGGCATGGCTGCTGCTCTAGAACTTGGCGAGTGGAATGATCTGCACCCGCTTAATAAAAAAGACATAGGCTTACGCCTTTATCTGGCAGCGGAAAAAACATTATTCAATACAGAAAATACATCTCCAGGACCAATACTGCGATCATACAAGCATCAGCAAAATAAACTGTTTCTTTATTTTGATAATTGCGGCAGAGGTCTGACAGCAGAACAGGGGCAGGCATTTGTAAGTATTATTCACAGCAATGGAGCTACACGTATAGGGGCAGAAATAGAAGCTTCGGATTGTATCAGCATTGATGTATCATCTGTAAAAAATCCAAAAAAAGTTTTATATGCATGGGCTTCCAATCCAAAAGACAGACAATTATTTAACAGTGATGGGCTGCCTGTAATTCCATTTAGAATTGAAATTAATTCCTGTACAGATTAATCAACAACCCAGCCGCAAGCTGCGGGGTATTAAACCTCTCGCCACGAATAAAAAAAATACTTTTAGCGGCAATGGGACTCGAACCTATGACCGAACGGATATGAGCCGTTTGCTCTACCAACTGAGCTATGCCGCCGTTTTATTTAGCTCAACTCAAAGAGTTGCGTTAAATAAAACATAAATCCACACTTTGCGGCAACAGCCTGTAGGGCTGCTGCCGCCGTTTAATAAATTAATATTTACCAAAAAAGCCAAAAAAGTCAATACTACAGGATTTACACTGCAATACCTGACTCTGGCGGAGATCCGCCGTAAGATTCTCCCAGATAGCCGCGCGGGATTGGCAGAGGTATCTCAAATGTACTTGTCATTTCATAAAACTTTTTTGTCTCACAGCTTTCGTAGAGCCCAAGAAGCAGTTCAAGCCCGTGAAAAGCCATTTCTTTGCTGGTTCTGGGTTTACGGCCGCGCCTTAAGGACCAGGCAAGCTCTGCAGGGCCTATACCGCGGTGGTTGTCCGGAAAAGCATGGGTTGGCGGCAGGATTACCGGTTCAAACTGGCCTTTAAGAATAGCTTTTACTTCACCGCCAAAGTTATTGGGATCCGGCATGTAAAGTATGCCTTCTGTACCGTAAATTATGATTTGCGGTTTTTCATTCCCTATACTGCAGGAATTGAACATAAGCGAACCAAAAACACCATTTTCAAAAAGAAAACTGCCTGCTACAAGGTTTTCTGCCTGGAGCTTAAACTTTTCGCCAAAATTGTCATTTTGCGGGAAATAATGCATGCGCTCTGGATTTTTTGTACTTACAAAGCCAGACACCTGTTTAACAGGCCCTAAAATGCTAAGTATTGCAGTTATATAGTAGACCCCTACATCAAGGCCAATACCGCCGCCGGGAAAAGCTGTAAATGGATAAGCTTCTGCAAGGAATCCCGCATCCCTGTTTAAAAGCACAACAACAGAAGTTGGCTCTCCTATAAGCCCTGTATCTATATAATACCTTGCACTCTGAATGGCCTCGCCCAAAAATGTATCAGGAGCACAGCCAAAAAGAACATTTTTTTTATCCGCAAGTTCAAGCAGTTCCCTGGCAGCTTTAATGGAAAGGTCTATGGGTTTTTCTGAATAAAGATGTTTGCCTGCATTAAGCACCTGTTTGCTTATAAGGTTATGGTTTACAGGGTCAGTGATATTGAGCACAAGTTCTATATTTTTATCAGAAAGAATCTGTTCTATAGACATCTGTTTTATATTATGAAGGGAAGCCTTTTTTTCCATACGCTCCTTTATAATGTCACAACAGCCAATAACATCAAGAATATTGAATGCTGTTGTCATGTTTTTTAGATAGATCTCACTGATCATTCCGCAGCCTATTACAGCGGTTTTAACTTTTTTAATATTCTTCATATAACACTCCTATATTAGTTTATTTTCTTTTGCGGCCATACTAAGGCCTTTTATCCAATAATTTAATGAGAAAAAATCACGCCGGCATTCTATGGAATCAATGCGGCCTCCCCTGCGCTGGAGCCTTTTGTAAGCCATGCTAAGGGCAGTCCCTGCATCACCTGAAGATGCCCCTGTTTTACGAAGTATCCTATACCATGCAAAAAGATACAATACTTCATTAATATCACCATCAGAAAGCAATTCTTCCTGTATAAGGGCTTTAATTCTGTTTTGTAAAAGCTCTGCTTTTTTAGGTAAGAGCGGGAGGCTGCTTTCTGCCAAAGCCTGGTATATCAAAAAAAGCCGCTTGTGCACAATGTTCTGCGGTATAAGTATCTGTTCGCATTGGGAAAAACCGCTTGACCAGTCCGGCTGTTCCGTAAAGAAAAAGTCATCCTCAAGACTGTTATGCGAAGAAAGATAATCATTGCACAGTTCAAGCGTCTCTTCATAATCACCCAGTAAAAAGGCAGCTTCTGCATGGAATAAAGCAGCATCAGGGTGCACGGAATTCCCGGCAGCAGCTCCCGGTGCGGCAGAAAATGAAAACTCAGGTTTTGGCCTGGGGTCTTTTTTATTATCATCATCATCTTCTTCTTCTGCAGGGGTTACAAGGAAAAGGTAGACCCTTGAACGGTATATCCAGGCTGCAAGCACTTCCCTAGCATGTGGCGGTATAATATTTTCAAGATACATAAATGTATCAAGAGCCTTTTGATAATGGCCGCATTCAAAAAATATTCTTCCAAGAAAAAACCTGGAACGGGATGCCCATTCGGGCCATCCGGAATCAAGAGCTGTTTTCTCTGTTTTTAAAATAAATCTTTCTGCTGCAGAATAATTCCCGTAAATGTAATTTATGGAAGCGCAAAAATACAATGCCTTTACAAGCTCTTCGGACCCTGTTTTTTCTGCAAGGTCAATTGCAAAGGAACAGTATTCAAGGGCATCATCTATTTTATTTTTTAATAAACTAAAAAAAGAAAAATAGCGGTAAGAAGGGATCCCCCCGTCTTTAAGGTTTTGGTTTAAATGTATAAGCCCCTTAACTGTTTTTGCTGCTGCATTGGTATCCCTGCTTCCAAGCTTCCAGGCAGATATATTGGCATCAACCTGGGCTCTAAACACAGGAGAAAGTGAATCAGAAAAATCCGGGATAGCTTCATTAAAGACAGAGTGAATCTCTTCCTGTGTCAGGGATATAAGGGCTCTCTGTGTTTTATAGATCCATTCCATTACAGGAACATTTTCTTCCTTAACATAATATCTGAATTCCTGATTATGAAATGCCTTGTCAATATCGTTTATGGTTTTGTTGTTAATATCATCCCTTAATGCCCTTAAGATAAGCGTATCATCAATGGTTCCGCCAAGATCATTAAGAATACGAAGTAAATTAAAACAGGGTTTTGTCTTGCCTTTTTGCTCCCAGTTTAAAAGACGGTTTTTTACCATTATTTTTATTTTATCTTTTCTGTCACTGGGCATATTCTCAAGGCAGCTTACAAGTTCCGGAATTAAAGGCCGAGGGTCTGATAAATAATCAATTACACCCATGGCTTTAAGCAGTTCCAGCGCTTTTCTGGGTACAGCAGGATTAAGCCCCTCTTCCCTGAAAATTTGATCAAGTACAGAAGCAGGAAAAAAACGGCCGAATACAGAAATTGCATTAAGTACTTCCAAAAGATCTATGGGTATGGGAGGTAATTCATTATTAGTACCTGTAAGTTTTATTGTCTTTGGAAAAACACTGTTCCACTCATTTACTTTTTCAGTATTAAAACCTGTATTTATTCCCATAAATACAACATCATTTTTTTTATGTAAAACTGATATTTCCCTTATTATATTTATAAAACACTCATCAGCCTGCAAGGGATCTTCAATAATAATAACAGCTTTTGTTTTATTATGCCCTGCAAGAGCAATATAGGAATGTAAAAGCATTGTAAGAAAACGGCAGCCTGCTTCAATAACAAAAGGCGAAAGTTCTCCGCGCAGCCTTTCCTTAAAGAGCAGGTCTTCAAGCACATCCATCTCGTCAATATTAACAAAAGAAAACCCGGAAAGAAGCGGTTTTAAATTTGACCAATGGTTTGGCCCAGGCACATCAAATAAGTAAACAGGTTTTTTATTAAAGCGTATGATAAGCGGGGGAATGTTTTTTTCCGGGTTTTTCCCAAGTGCTAAATGGTATTTGAATATACCATCCCTTATGCCCAATAAACCGGTATCCAAAAACAGAATATTGTTTTTCTCATTATTTTTATCTTCATTCTCAAGAATGTCCATAATTTTTTGTGCGTATGGAGAAAATACTGGGGCATTTACACTGGTTTTGATTTCAGAAAGCTCTCTGTAACCCCTAAAAGGATTGTTAAAACTGCAGAATGGCAGCATAGCTTCTTTTATCGCTTCACTGCACCAGATGCTTGTCGAAGTAGCTGCTGAACTAGAAGAAAGGGAACGGCAGAGCCTTTCTGCTTCTTCTATATTTATATCCATATCAAAAACAAGGGCATGACCTGACAGATCAGAAGCAGCATTATCAAGAGCATGTTTTATGGTCTCGATCAATACAAGGATTTCCAGCCAAAACCCTATTCTGTTACTGTTAAAAGAGGCATTAAGGAATCTGCGGTTATCAGAAAGCTGGCCGCCTGCGGCAAAGATCGCTTCTGTTATACTTTCTTCGAGTTTTGCAATTATATCCGGTCTTGTGCGGCGAAGCTGGGATTTAAAGCGCAGGTAGAAAAGCATCTGTACCATGTATAAATTATACCTCATAATATAAAAAATTAGGAGAGGAAAAAATGAATTCAGAAAACCTTAAAAACCGGTCTCTTCTGACCTGGCTGGATTATACCCAGGATGAAATAAGGCATTTCCTTGATATGTCAAAACTGGTAAAAGCACAGAAGGGTGAAGTCCACAGGCGTTTTACCGGCAAGACCCTTGCACTGCTTTTTGAAAAAAACTCCACGCGGACAAGGTGCGCATTTGAAACAGCTTTTGGAGAAGAAGGCGGGCATCCTGTATTCCTTTCAAGCCAGGACATACACCTTGGTGCAAAGGAATCCCTTGAAGACACTGCCCGTGTTTTGGGCAGAATGTTCACGGCAATACAGTTCAGGGGGTTCAAGCAGGCAACTGCCGAAACCCTGGCAGCTTTTTCCGGAGTGCCTGTGTATAACGGCCTTACAGATGATTTTCACCCAACCCAGGCTCTTGCAGACATGCTGACCATGGAAGAAAGTTTTGGAGATGTCCGCGGCAAAACGCTTGTGTATATAGGGGATGGCAGAAACAATGTTGTAAGGTCTTTGATGGTAATCTGCTCAAAGCTTGGATGCAATCTAACGATAATAACACCGGATTCACTTAACCCTGAACCTGACTTACTTGCAAAGTGTAAAAAGCTGGCCAAGGACACAGGAGCAAAAATTACTGTCAGTGCCAATACTGATGATATAAAGGGAGCAGATGCTGTTTACACTGATGTTTGGATCTCCATGGGGGAAGAAAGCAAAAAGGATGAAAGGATCAAGCTCCTAAAACCATTCCAGGTGAACCAGGCTTTGATGAAAAAAACCGGAAAAAAACACAGTATATTCCTCCACTGCCTGCCGGCAGTAAAGGGCGAGGAAGTAACACAAGAAGTTATAGACGGACCCCAGAGCCGTGCCTGGGATCAGGCAGAAAACCGCAAGCATACGATCAAGGCTATTATGCTGCTTACGATAAATGGAACTGTTAATTGAGCAAACCCGCGGCCTTATACAGATCATAAAAATGATGAGTCGGGCCATTACCCTTGCCTATGTCAAGTGAATGTTCTATGGCAACTGTAATATAGGCTTTTGCTTTTTCAACAGCCTGCTTCATGGAAAAACCCAATGCTAGATTGGAAGCAATGGCTGAAGAAAGTGTGCAGCCAGTGCCATGAGTGTTTTTTGTATTAATGCGCGGGGAAGAAAAAGTAAAGTGTTCTTTTCCTATCCAGAGGTGGTCGATTGAATTTCCATCTATAGATATATTTTCGATTGTCGTATTTCCCGCAGACGCTTTTTCAATATTATGGCCGCCCTTGATTAAAACTCCTTTACAGCCCAGACTCATAATCTTTTCTGAAGCCCTAATAATGTCTTCGGTTCCCTTGATCGCAAAACCTGCGATTCTTTCAGCTTCCGGTATATTGGGTGTAAGTATATCAGCCCTGGGAATTATATAGGTTAAAAGCGAATCAATGGCATTGGGATCCATTAGGGCAGCACCGTTTTTTGCATACATAACAGGATCTATAACCACATTGGATGGTTTATACTCGTCAAGTTTTTTCGCAACAACTTTCATAAGTTCTTCGCTGGATAACATTCCTATTTTTACTGCATCGGTTCCAATGTCTTCATAAACAGCATCGATCTGTTTTTCCACCATAAGCGGGCTTATGTCCTCAACATCAATCACCCTGAATGTGTTTTCTGCCACAACAGCTACAACAACACTCATGCCGAACAACCCATGAGCTGAAAATGTTTTTAAGTCCGCTTGTATGCCGGCTCCTCCGGAACAATCAGAGCCAGCGATTGTTAATGCTTTTTTTATCATTATTATATATTAGCGGTTTTTAAAATGAATTGATAGCCATGATACTGGCGTAAAGCAGCAACCATATTAAAAGATCCCCTATAGAAATTTTTTTAATTTTCAACAAAAGCCCTGGAGAAATTATTTGACGCAGTAAAAATTAAACATTATAATGTGTTTGAGTATACAGGAGGCATAGAATGAAAAGAATTATATTTATCCTGCTTTTTGTTTTAATCCCATTATACATTTTCGCGGCAGGACAAGCGCAATCCGGCAGAGACACAAGTATAGATACCATTGAAGGAGGACAGTTTGTCAGTTCTGCAATGATTGATGCTTATGAATTTATTAACGATTATACTTTTCCATATGAAATAAACACAAGTGAAGATCTGTCAGTTTTTGTTAAATTGGAAAAACAGCAGGTCTTAAGCATAGGAGATAATTTTAATCTGCTGATTGGTCTTAAAGTCAATGAACAAAGCTATTTCAGCAGAAATGAGGGAAATTTTATTTTATTTATTCACGACCCGATTATATTGCTGCAGCAGGAATGGAGAGGTTCCATTGCCGCAGTACTGCATAGGGTTCGACAAGCCCAGCAATCCGATGCTATTTTGGGGGTTTTTAATTCAACTACAAATGAAATAATTGAAATACCAGATGTCAACTCCATTACGGCTGTATTAAATCAAATACAGGGTACAAGGAAAGTATTTGCCATTGACGCAATCTTGGATCAATCCTTCAGATGCATGGAAGCCATTGATAATGATTATGATACTAGATTTTTCTGGATGACAAACTCTGATTTACTGCGAAGCAATAATGCTGCCAGAGAAAGGGAATATTTTGATTTTTTAATCAGACTACAATCACAGAACAATATTAGTTTTTCATATTTGGGATACGGCGAAGTACCAGATTGGGCAACCATGAATCAGTCATTGAAAAATGCAGGAGGAAATACATATTATATTAATACCCCAGAAGAGCTGGAAGAAGAAATATGGGGTGATTACGACCGTTTTGTATATCCTACGATTGAGAATATAAAGTTAAATGTATCACTTATGCCATGGATCACAGAAACAAGGTTTGATTACCGCAATGAATGGTATCCGCTTACATTTACTCCGGTAAACACAAATTACACACATACCAGGTCGAACAATATTAAAAATATGGATGCAGATGACCACAGGATTTTTCAATATTATTTAAGGATTGGTGCTGAAAACACTACAGCAGGAAATCAATATTTCAGGGAAATTTCAACAAACAGAAATGTGCCTGTGGGGTTTGTCAGTATTGAATATTACTCTTATACCGAAAGGAAAACAATATACCGTGTTTTCCCGTTACAGGCAACATATACAGATGATTATGATTCTTATTCAGCTCATATTGATCATACGGTGAGGAAGTTTACTATTTTACAGAATACCGCTTTTATATTAAAGGAGCTGAGTAATCTTGTAAATCAACGGCAATATTACAATGCTATTTTACTTGTTGACAGTCAGATAAAGCATCTTGAAAGATTTTTGGAAGAAGAACACGATGATGAGATTGCAGGTGACATTGAAATGCTGAATAGAAATATAACTCTTTTAATGGAGCAGGCAAGGAGCCTGCAATATATTCGATGAGAAAATTATAGAACCGGTAATTGTACACCAAAAGCCCTGGAAAAATTACTGGTGCACTGAATTTGGAATTCTTCGAAACTATTTTTGGGATATGCCAGGCTGCCGGGATCTTTCCCTGCCTCTTTTTGCAGATCAAAGGCAGCTTTGTAAATCAGGGGCAGATCCTGCATGGAAGAAAAAGTCTTGCCGCGTAATGGCATATAAGGAGAGTCGCTTTCAAAGAGCAGTCTCTCTTGCGGAAAAAGTGCGCAGCAGCGTTTGGCTTCTTTGTGGTTATTAACAATGGCTGTGCCAAAAGAGAAAAATGTATTCACCCCGCGGCGCAACAGTGCCTCACCTTCTCCAATTGTTCCGGACCAGGAATGGAATATTACTGCAGGCAGCTTTTTAAGTTTACCTGTATGGAGAAATATCTTGTGCATGGCTCTGCGCACATGAAAAACCATGGGAAGATTGTATGTCAAAGCGATGTCCAGATGATGATTAAAAACTTCATCCTGGATTTTTTCTGTATTGCGATATTCTTCGCTGTATAGGTCAAAGCCTGCTTCACCGATTGCATGGATGCGTTTTTCCTTTGCCAGCTTTTCAAGCAGAACGAGCGTGTCTTTGATTTGCTGTTCATTATAATGCCCGGTCTTGTCCATAGCAGGCAACTGCGGATGTGCTGCAAAACACAGAACCACAGGGGCTGGATGTTCTGCCTGCGCAGTTGCCTGCGCGGCATTTTGCTCTGCAGCTTTTTTTGCAAGGCTTTCGTGAAACAAGAACTGTTCCAGGTTAAAGGAGCTTATTGCGCAGGCTGTGTCCTTAAGTATTTGGTTGAGTTGTTCTTTATCTATATATTCAAGCAGATCAAAAATATGGCAATGGGCATCGCAGTACATTTTAAAACCGTCTAGTTCTGCAGCTCCATGTCTGCCTTGGGATGCTTACACAAGGGGCAGATATAATCATCGGGCAGCTCGCCGTCATATTCCTGTATATACCCGCAGATCCTGCACACATACACATTTTTACCTGAGCTTTTTTGTATGGGAGCTGGTTTTGGTTTTATCTTGTCAAAATAATACTGGTAAGAAAGCGAAACCCCGTTTGACAAAACCGCAGATTCCGAAACAGAAGCTGTAAAAAGTGTATGTGTCCCGTAATCAATTGCAGAGACTACATCCCCAGAAAAAAACGAATTGGTGTCGCGCGTAATATAATAAAGCCCGTTATTGCTTTTCTTGCAGTGCTCTTCAAACCCTGCAAACTTATCAGCGTCACGACCGCTCTGGAAACCAAATCTTTTAAAAACATCAAAATCAGAACTGGTTGTAAGCACAGAGATATTAAACTTCCCTGTATCCCTGATTAGATCATGGGTGTAATTTAATTTATTTACAGCAATAACAATTTGCTTTGGATCATCGGTAATCTGCATAACTGTATTTATTATGCAGCCGCTGTGATTCCCTGCTAAAGATGACTTGGTGTCTTTTGCTGCGCTTAAAACAAAAAGACCATAAGTTATTTTAAAAAATGCTTCGGGTTCGATTTTTACTTCGTTTATGGTATTGGCTTCGTATATGGTTTGTTTACCATGCGCTTTAAAAGATGTTGTGATGGCTTTTGTCAGGTTTTCTATCTCAATAATATTGTCCTGCTTTACACTTGATTTAAGCGAAACAGTATTATCAAGAAATGTTGTATTTTCAAGGTCTGACAAAACCTCCTTCATCATTTTTCCGGATGTAGCTGCCCACGAGCCGTTTTCAATAAACGCAATGGTTCTGTTCTTTACATTATGGGCTGCTATACAATGAATAAGCGTTTCCATATTAATAAAAATGCCTGCGTTGTATGTCGTACTTGCAAGGACAAGATGGCTGAACCTAAAGACCTGCGAAAGCACAAAGGAGGGATGCGTAACAGAAACATCAAACATGGCTATTTTTTTAACACCAGCTTCTGCAAGTTTTACAGCAAGTATATTGACGGCATTTTCAGTATTCCCGTAAACAGAAGAATAAGCTATTAAAACACCCTCTTCTTCCGGTGTATAGGTACTCCATTTTTGATATTTATCGATATAATAGCTGATATTCTTGCGCCATATTGGACCATGAAGAGGAAGCAGGGCAGTAACTTCAAGGCTTGCAAGTTTCTTTAGAACTGCCTGAACCTGCGGTCCGTATTTTGCTACTATATTGGTATAATACCTGCGCGATTCCTCCAGGAAATCGCGGTCAAAATCAAGTTCATCAGCAAATATATTTCCATTAAGTGTCCCAAAAGTTCCAAAAGCATCTGCAGAATAAAGGTAACCATTGCTTCTGTCAAAAGTAAACATAACTTCCGGCCAGTGAACCATGGGCGCTGTATAAAAAACAAACGTATGCTTTCCAGTTGATATCTCGTCCCCGTCTTTTACTACAAGCGCATGCCTTTCAACATCAAAATCAAAAAACTGTTTTATCATGGGTATGGTTCTTGAATTACCGATTATTTTTATATCAGGGTAGCGCAAAATAAGATCGCCAAGTGCTGCGCTGTGATCGGGTTCCATGTGGTTTATCACAACAAAATCCAGTTTTTTACCTTTGAGTAAATATTTTAAGTTCTCAAAAAAAACGCTGCTCCCGGATTTGTCAACACAATCAAGAAGTATGGTTTTCTCATCCAAAACAAGATAAGAATTATACGATATTCCATAAGGAATGGGAAAAACACTTTCAAAAAGAGGCGACTTTTTGTCGTTTGTGCCTACCCAAAATACATCATTGTCTATTATTCTTGTATTGTGCATAAGATTTTCCTTACATAAATTTTAAATGTTGGGTAACAACCCCTTGCCGCGTATAAATTATATTATATAGTAAAGCTGCGGTCAATCAACAACCTTTTACCACGAATCAATTAACTGCAGCAAGTAAACCAGCTCCAGGAGCGCTAAAAACACAGCCGCAGTATTTCTGCATATAAGAACCAGCCTCCCTTGCTTTTTTCTGCCCGCTCCTGAACCAGGGGCGGAAATCCATGTAAAAAAACTTTATATCAAATTGCATGGCACATTCTTCGCCAATTTGCTTGATAAGATCGTGTTTTTGATATGGGCTTGTAAGAAGGGTCGTAGAAAACGCATCAAAGCCCTGTTCTTTGGCTTTAAGCGCTGTTCTCTCAAGCCTCTTGCGATAACAGGCAGTGCATCGTACAGGCTCCTGCTCAAGACCATGCATAAACTCATCAAGCCCATATTCATCTATGGAGAGCAATTCGATATGTTGTGCATTAGCCATGGCAATAAGGCTATCCCTGCGCTGATTGTATTCTGTCAGGGGATGGATATTATGATTAAACCAGAAAAACTTTATGGACAGGTTTTTGTCCAAAAATTCTTTTTCGCGCAGTCCTTCTATACAGGACGAGGAACAGGGGGCACAACAGGCATGGAAAAGGATCTTCATATATTAATAATAATAAATTCACTGGTTATAATCCATTGCACATTACTTCTTTATTCAATAAATTTTTTATTCAAAAGCGTTTACTTTGAATGTATTTTATTGTATACTATAAATAAAATTTAATCCTTTGGAGGGGAAAATGAACAGAAGTATCGGTGCTTTTATTTTACAACTTTCGGTGGCTTTGTATCTATTTGCTACCGGAATCATCGGTTTTGGGCGAGGCGGAGAGATCAGGGCAGCAGTACTTGCTATATTCAAAGCTGGAGCAGTGGCGGATATAGTTGTTATCTTACTCGCTGTCTGTGCAGTAGGAGCAGGTGTTCTTCTTATCCTTGAACTATTCAATATAGAATTCAACATTACAGAAGTACTGCTGATAATTCTAATAGTTGTTTGGGTAGTCTTTATTATACTTGTTGACATTATAGGTCCGATCGCTGGCAGCGGGTTTGGTAATGCTGCAAATTACCTTTTACGTCTGGGATCGCATTTAATGGTACTGGGCGGCATGATCTGTGCTACCAAACGTTTTGGAAGCAGGTAGACAGAAAAATGTTATTCCCTCTGATTAAGGAATTGCTTGAATATACACCTGACTCTAAAGAAGTAATGGTCAGGGGCTGGGTCAGGACTAAGCGTGAAACCAAAAACCTCGTGTTTGTGGAACTAAGCGACGGCTCATGCTTCAGCAATATCCAGTGCACATTTGATTTGGAAAAAACTGAGCCAGGACTTGAAAAGGATCTGGCTCGTTTAAGTACAGGAGCTGCAGTAATAATCAGAGGGAAACTTGTACCTTCTCCTGCATCAGGGCAGAAGGTAGAAGTATTGTCTTTTGGAATTGAAATAACAGGGGAAGCTCCGGCAGACACATATCCCCTGCAAAAAAAACGCCATTCCATGGAGTTTTTAAGGGAAATTGCCCACCTAAGACCGCGCACCAATACCTTTGGTGCAGTAACACGCATACGCAACCGCCTGGCTTTTGCCATTCATGAGTTTTTTCAAAAACACCATTTCCTTTATCTTAATACCCCTATTATAACCACAAGCGATGCAGAAGGCGCCGGGGAAATGTTTCAGGTTACAACCCTGGATATTGCATCTATTGCAAAATCAGGGAAAGAGCCTGACTATACCAAGGATTTTTTTGGCCAATGGGCAGGTCTTACAGTAACTGGCCAGCTTGAGGCAGAAGCTTATGCCCAGGCTCTTTCACGCGTTTACACTTTTGGTCCGACATTCAGGGCGGAAAATTCAAATACAGTAAGGCATTTGTCTGAGTTCTGGATGATAGAGCCGGAAGTAGCTTTTGCACGGCTTGAAGACAATATGATACTGGCAGAAGAATTCCTTAAGTATCTTTTTAAAACCATTTTAAAAGAGTGTAAAGAAGACCTGGAGTTTTTTGATAACCATATAGAAAAAGGCATAATTGAAACCCTCCAGCTTGTTGCATCAGCAAAGTTCAGCCATATAACTTATACAGATGCCATAAAAGAACTTGAAAAAAATACTTCTTTTGAGTTTAAGCCTTTTTGGGGCTGCGATATACAGACAGAGCACGAAAAATTTCTGGCAGAAAAAATTGCTAAGGGGCCTGTAATAGTAACAGACTACCCAAAGGAAATTAAAGCCTTTTACATGAAGCTGAACGAAGACGGAAAAACAGTACGTGCCATGGATGTACTTGTTCCAAGGTTAGGCGAAATCATAGGCGGTTCTGAAAGAGAAGACGATTTATCAAAACTGGAAGCGCGTATTAAAGAGGCAGGGCTTCAAAAAGAACATTATTCGTGGTATCTGGATCTGCGCAGGTTTGGCACTGTTCCGCATTCCGGCTTTGGACTTGGATTTGAACGTCTTATCCAGTATGTTACAGGTATGATAAATATACGTGACGTTATACCTTTCCCGCGCGCTCCAGGACAGGCTGCATTTTAATTAAATATGCTAAAAAGATTTATTTATTTATTATTCACTTTTATATTAATTCCTTTTGCACACGCGCAGCTTACAAGAGACCAATTAAGGGAAGTCCCTGAACTTTTATCAGAATCTGCTATTGTAATGGATGCAACAACAGGAACCCTGCTTTATTTTAAAAACCCTGATACGGAAATACCTCCTGCTTCATTGACAAAGCTTATGACTATGCACATAGCTTTAAGGGAAGTCAAGGCAGGGAACGTATCGCTTTACAGCGATATATTTCCGCCAGAAGAAAGCTGGTCTATGAATCAGCCCCTGCGTTCAAGCCTTATGTTCCTGGGTGAAGGCCAGAGGACAAACCTTCATGAGCTGCTTTTGGGTCTTGCAGTATCTTCGGGTAATGATGCAGCTGTGGCTGTTGCCCTGCAATTTGCACCATCTGTCAATGACTTTGCTGCCATGATGACACGGGAAGCACATATGCTTGGACTAACAAGAACACGCTTTGTCGAGCCGTCCGGAATCTCGGAACTGAATATGACAACTGCAAGGGAGTTTGCTCAATTCTGCCGCTTTTATATAAACACCCATCCGGAAACCCTGCAAAACTATCATTCAGTCAGGGAGTTTGGTTACCCAAGAGTTGAAAATATACTAGACGGAAGCAGGCCAGTATCCATACTGCCAACAGGGCAGCGTGTTTCCGGAACCATAGTTCCCAGGAATAACAATCGTCTTCTTTTCAATACTTATGGTGTGGACGGATTAAAAACAGGTTTTATCGAAGAATCAGGATATAATATTGCACTGACAGCACAACGCAGGGATACAAGATTTATTGTTGTAATACTTGGAGCCCCAAGGCAAAACGGCGTTCAAATCAGGGAAGAAGAAGGGAAAAGGCTTATAAACTGGGCTTTTGCACATTACAGAACCATAAAACCGCAATTAATAAGTCAATTAACAGCAAGAGTCTGGAAAGGAAGGGATAATTATATAAACCTAAAGCCAGCAGAATCTTTGTATTTTACTTCTTTTTCAGACCGCGGCCACCACCTAAGCTCAAGGCTTGAGTTAGTCGATCCTCTTGTTGCCCCGCTGCCTTCAGGCAGTTATGCTGGAGACCTTGTCTTTTATGATCCTCAAGGCGATCTATACAGGGTTCCTGTTGTAACAATCGAAGAATTACATAAAGGGAATTTTTTTAAGAGGTTCTGGGATTCTATAAGGCTGTTTTTTAGAAGAAGCTAGCGCAGACCCGACACTGGCACTATCCTGTAACCTTCTCTTTCTAGCGCATCCAAAAGCACATTTATACGCTGGAAAAGATAATCAGTGCGGCCGCCGGTATTAAGACCAAGTCTTACAGGAATTACCATGCCAGGTCTTATCATGTCCATTATGCGATCTATCATGTCTGCAGCAGAATAATAAGGAAGCCCATAACTGCGGATATCCTCATGGCTGACCCAGTCCAGGGGATCAATGTCGCGGTCTACTGTCTCATAACCTGCTGCGGCGGCGGCGTCATTTGCAGCCCCGGAAATATTATACCATGGCGGATGCCAAAAAAGCGCAAGCTCTCTTCCTGTGGCATTAAAAAACTCATCCTCGTTTCTGGCAAGACCGCGCATTATAAAATCATTGTCAAACAGAAAACGCGGATCGGAGAATTCAATGGAAGAAAAGAAAAGTGAGGCAGCTTCATGGCCTGCCCCGGCTATGTCACGGCTGGCTGCGGGAAAATTACGAATAAACTCACCGCCCAGAAAAAAAGTAGCTTTCAGGTTTCTGCGCTCCAGGGCTTCAAGAACTTCGACAAGGCCTTTGTTATCATCATAAAGATCAAAGACAAGGCTTATGTCCATTGGCCCTGAACGCAACGATAATCCTATAACAGGAAAGATCGGGAATGTACCAACCGAAGAATAATTTCTTAACATAAGAATATTATCAAAAGGCCCAAGGCTTTGATGTTCTATATACACCCTGTAACGGTCAGAAAAAAGGGATACAGGCTTTATGTCCGGATTGGCGGTCTCTGTCCAGGCAGATCTGCCGTCTGTAAAAAACCATGTTCCGCTGCACTGGGCAAGGATATTGGAGCTTATAACAGCATTGTTGTGCGATGTTATTGTTTCAAAACCAAAATTGGATGTACTTGAAAGACATATCAGTTCCCTTGAGATGATCCTTGCATTGCTGCCGGGAACAAAAACAACCCTTTCAATACGCCCTGAATCACCTGTAATTACCTCATTGTTATCAAGCCAAAGGCAGGAATAGGCAGGTCTTGAACTTATTACAGTCAAATGCCTCCATTCAGCATAATCAAAAACATGAATCCCGTTTTCTCCCCAGAATAAAACAAGGCTCCCGTCAGGGGAAAGGCTTGCATTGTCTCCCTGCACAGGACTTAATTGTACAAAAAAAGTTTCATTGCCGGGATTAAGGCGCCAGGCCTGCTGGACCATATCTCCATTTTGACGAAGGGAAGCCAGAAGTGTAATGCCGCTGCTTTTTGACCAGAGTACATTTATATTTATATAATTTCTGTTTAAAACCATATAAGGCAGACCAGATATCAATGCATTGCCCTCGATGCTATCAAGGGGGTAATAAAAAACTTCGTTCCCGCCCTTAAGAAGCAAAAGTGAATCAGCGTCAGGCGCAATCCAGAATTTATCAAAATGGGGATTAAATCCAAAAGGCAGTCTTCCGGCCAGGGTTCCTCTTTCAAGTATGTCCGTATAAAAAGTCCTTGTGTAAAGCTCGTTTGTTCTTAACCTGTAAACAGATGAACTCCTGAGGTAGTACAAGTCACCCTTGCTGTCCCAGTTAATGGAATTGATGGTTCCTTCACCTATTACACGAAACCTCTCGTCAAGAATGGAAGAAGATCCTGGCATATTACGGTTAACAGAATAATAGTAAAGTCTGCCTCCCTTTGAATAAACAAATATACCGGAATCATTGCTCCAGGAAGCAGGAAAATCCTTTTCTGGCATCTCCACCCTTGAAGACACAAGCACGCTTTCTCCTGAAAGCACATCCTCCAGAACAAGGCTGCCCCAGGCATGGGTTTCTCGCGCCATTCGCAGCATCCACCTGCCGTTAGGCGAAACTGCCATGTGCCCGGTATCAGCTGGCGGTAAAGACCCGGACAGCAGATCAAAACCGCCTTGCGGGAGACCTCCCCTTACAGGAATCCTTAAAACACCGGAAGCATTGCGGACTTGCAGAACCCTGTTATTATCAAGAAGATCCATGTGTTCCGGGAATGCTGTAAGCTGCCTTATGGTTGCTGTATCAAGATCAGATAAAAAAAGAACACTGTGACTTTTGACATTTTCAAAATCCACATTAAAAAGCAGCCTTGAGTCTTCGGAAATATCAGGGGAGGAAAAACTTATCTGCCCCCATAAAGGCGGCATGTTAAATATTAATACAGCAATAAATATTTTAAGGTAAAACATTAATGCTCCGTTATTTACACATCAGCTCGTTAAGTTCTATCTCCAGCATACACAGAATTTCATCAAGTTCATTAAGACGTTTTATGGAATATCTTGCCTGTTTATCCTGCAGCTGCAAACAAGTATTATCAAGGAGAGTTTCAAAAAAAGAGTTTTCGTATAATGCAAAAGAATGTTTTTCCATCGCATTAATTATTAATTATATCCAAAGTATCAGAAGACGCAAGGTCTTTAGATACAGAGTCTTCAGGTATTACCGGAGTAATAATTGCATTATTAATTCCTGAATCAATAGTTTCTGTATTGTCTGTAGCCCTGATAAAAGTTATTACAGCAAGAAAAGCAACTAGTATTACAAAAAGCTTGCGCATGGTAAAAATCAAACCCCCTCATGGTGCAGACCGTTTTAACGGCTCTGTCTTATTTTATAATCATAAAGTCATATAATCAAGCGGGTTAACCGCACGCCCGTTCCTGTATACGGCAAAATGCAGATGAGGGCCGGTACTTAAACCTGTAGAACCTACTTCCCCGATCTTAATACCCTGTTCCACCCTATCCCCCTGTCTTACAGAAACAACTGAAAGATGAGCATATAAGGTCTGATAATTATCAGCATGTTCCATGATAATAAATCTGCCGTAAACCGGATTATTACCTACAACAGCTATCCTTCCAGCAGAAGCTGCCCTGACAACAGTTCCGTGGGCAATGGCCATGTCTATAGCATCATGGAAACGCTGTGCCCCGTGAAAGGGATCAGCTCTCCAGCCAAAACCAGAAGTCAGTCTAGCACTGTATCCCCTTAAGGGCGAGATAAAATAAGTTCCCATGGCAAGCCTTAAATCCCTTGAAGGCATTCTTGCGCCCGGTAGGAAAATAATCTCGCCCGGCATTATAAGGTCTTGCTGTATATTATTGACATCAGCAATAATTTCCAGCGGTATACTATAGGATTGGGATATGGAGGAGATGGTATCTCCCCTTTTTACTGTATAGGGAATTCCATTCATGTTTGGAAGCCTTATTGTCTGGCCTACCCTTAAAAGATGAGCATTGCTCATATTATTAGATGCTATTACAGCGTCCATTGAAAGTCCGTGATTTGTAGCTATCGAAGATACTGAATCACCCCTTCTGACTGTATAATTCTGCCATTCAAAATATTCCATCATTGCAAGAGGAATAGGGTCTGAGCCTACATCTTCCATAACCCCTGTTTGCAAAGCCCCGCCCTGAAGGCTCTGATTCATGGCAATCTCTGCTGCGCTCATCTCCTCGTTGGGGAAAGGTAAATGCCTGGGTCCAGAGCTGTTTACAAAGGCTGCCATGCTGGTCTCTCCGCCGGAATCAGCCAAAGGAGCAGGAATTACATCCCGGTAAAACAGATAAGAAATCGAATTATGATTATCCATAAAAAAGATGGTTCCAAGAACAATAAAGCCAAGCACAGGAAGCAATGGTAAAGTCAAAGAGAAAGATACTGCCTTTTTCATGGCCACTGGTTTTCTTAAGGGAGCTTTTTTAGGTAAAATTATTGGCTTTTGCCTTGCCCTGGGTGGCAGCGGTATTTGCTGTGTTACTGTTTTTTGCTCCTGCTTGGGAAGCGGTCTTGAAAACCGTTTTGCACTCTGCCTTGCGATCCGCTTTGCGGCACGCCCTGCAGCAGGTTCCTTGTTTATAATCTCTGCAAGAACACTTGAGTTTTTCCTTGCCAGCGAAACAATGCTTTCCGGGCGATAGGCTTTAACAGTTCCAGCCTTATGCTTTGGTTTTTTTATCAACCGGCTTTTTTTGTCTTTAATCGGAAAAAAAACTACCATTATATTTGGTTTATCGACATAAACGAAGGGAAGCATTATACTCCTTAATATGGGAAAAAACAGCTCAAGCGGAACAATAAAAGCAATATGCGGAGCCTTGCTTACAGCTTTATTACTTAAACTTTTTTTATTTGATTTTATGATTGCAGAAGGAAACTCCATGGAACCGACCATTAGCCCCGGAAAAATTCTGGTTGTTTTTAAGCTAAACTATGGTCTAAGGCTCCCTGGTTCCGGCATATATTTAATACGCTGGGCGCTTCCTAAAGAAAACGATATTGTAGTTTTTTTTACTCCACAGGGGGAAATTGCCGTAAAACGCTGTTCAGATATTTTCCCTGATGGAAATTTCTATGCACTTGGGGATAATAGTATGCAATCCTATGATTCATTGTCATACGGCCCCATTCCGGTTGATAATGTTGTTGGGAGGGTTTTGGGAATAAGATGAATGAACAGGATCGTATAGCCGGCAAAAAACGCTTTCTTTTTTTCGCTTGCGTACTGGGCCTTGGATTACTTACCCTCTTTGTCCGTTATGCATATATAATGCTAAGGGCACAGGATCCAGGCATAGGTGTAAGAACAGAGCTTGTATCAGGCCGCGGTGCAATATTGGACAGAAATGGCAGGATACTTGCCATGGAAACCAGGATGGGGAATATAACGCTGTGGAAACCTTCCATGGACAGAAATGTAAATATACAGGAGCTTTCAAGAGCACTTTCTCCCATCCTTGAAATTCCAGCAAGTCAAATCCAGTCTCAAATAGAAAACTCCAGCAGCAATTTTCTTTATTTAAAAAGATCTGTGGATGATACCACCATACAGCTTATTCAGACAGCCCAGGCGCAAGGTTATTTAAGGGGTGTCGGTATTGAGCCAATGTTAAACCGGGTCTATCCTGAAAGAAACCTTGCAGCTCAGATAATTGGCTTTACAAACATTAAAATTACCAATTCTGAAGGGATTACAGGCCTTATAAGAAGTGCCAGCCGTGATGGAATAGCAGGTATAGAAAACGCCTTTAACTCATTTCTTTCCCCAAGCCTTATACCTTCGCTTCCAGGCACACGCAGGTTTCAAAACGGACATCAGATATACCTTACTCTTGATATAAATGTTCAGATGATACTGGAAAACATTGCAGAGAGGGTTCAGAGAGAAACCAATGCAGAAGCAGTTATGTTCATGGCTATGGATCCGCGTACAGGAGATATCCTTGGTTCAGCTTCCATTCCTGGCTTTGATCCCAATAACCTTAGCAACCCCACTGACATTGCATTGATGGACAGGCCTGCAATATGGGCATATGAGCCAGGTTCTGTATTTAAGATTTTTTCCATGGCAGCACTGATGGACGAAGCAGCGATCATGGAAGACAGCCTGTTTTTTTGCAATGGTCAATATGAAAGAATAACAAACCGCGGAGAAAGCATTATTATAAACTGCCTGGGTGCCCATGGTAATGTAAATGCAAGGAATATTATAATACATTCCTGCAATGCCGGGGCAGCATACGCCTCAGACCAGATGAGCTCTTCCATGTTTGGAGAAATTTTAAGGGAATTTGGTTTTGGTCACAGGACAGGGTCAGGAAACCCTGGTGAGACAATGGGTTTTTTCCGCGCAGTAGAGCGCTGGTCAGAAAGGTCAAAACCAACAATAGCCATGGGTCAGGAAATCGCGGTTTCCGCCCTTCAGA
>Ga0099364_10000631_pt1 | contig 60174 bp, 50 predicted proteins | sample TergutTh196P3_FD_73070 | JGI IMG/M metagenome (GOLD analysis project Ga0099364, IMG submission 73070) | Microcerotermes parvus P3 segment gut microbial communities from Pointe-Noire, Republic of the Congo - Th196 P3 | ecosystem: Host-associated > Arthropoda: Insects > Digestive system > Gut ... | reverse complement strand
TGCCGAAAACAATTCTTTGGTTGCAAGCGTGGATAATTCCGCAAAAGAAGATCTGGCAAACCAGATTTTTTACGAGATTAGAAACGTTGAAAAACCGGAAGAAAAAGCCATATTATACAGAAGAATAGTAGACGAATGTTCGGGGACCGAACTTGCGCAGGAAGCTCTGTGGAGGCTTTCGCAACTTTATCTGGATGATTTTGACGAGCCAAATATAAAAGAAGCGATTGCCTGCCTTGAGCTGTTTATAAAATCTTATCCCGGCTCTGATTGGAGACCTCATGTTGAATTCAGCTTATTATGGCTTTATGAAAGCGAAAAGTTATGGGAGAAAATGATCGGTCTTTGCGAAAAAATAATAAATGAAAACCCAAACATGCCAAGCAGGTTAAAAGAAGAATTATTGAAGCGGTATAACGCGGCAAAAGCAAAAAAATAATAAAAATATCAGGACGTCAAACGCGTAATGTAGCGTTATACAATTAGGAGGACTTGAATAATTTTGAATACAGGCATTAAAGCGATTTCATATTATTTGCCGGAAAAAGTTGTGAGCAATGCGGATTTAGTGCGGGAGTTCGGAACATGGACAGAAAATAAAATTCTTAATAAGACGGGGATAAGCGAAAGGCGCGTAGTCACAGATGAAATTGTCTCCGATATTGCGGTTAAGGCGGCACGAAACCTATTTTCGGAGAATGATATTCCGATAGATGAAATAGATTTTCTTTTATTGTGTACAGAGTGTCCGGATTATTTTCTTCCAGCCACTGCCTGCGTCATTCAAGACAGGCTGGGATTGCGCAAGAGTATTGGAGCTTTCGACATAAATTTGGGCTGCTCAGGCTTCGTTTACGGACTTGCTACCGCCAAGGGTCTGATTTGCGCCGGTATGGCTAAAAATGTGCTGTTTATTACGGCTGATACAATAACAAAAACTATTCATCCAATGGATAAAAGCACAAGGACTTTGTTTGGTGACGCTGCAGCGGCGGCTCTTATTACAAAAAGCGACATTGACGGCGTATTGGATTTTGTTTTCGGAACGGACGGCAGTGGGATGGACAGGCTAATAATCCCTGCAGGCGCATGGGCGGAGCCTTCTTCTGAAAAGACGAGAATTGAGGTTACAAACCGCTGGGGAAATATACGAACCAGAGAGAGCCTTTATATGGATGGACCCGAAATAATGAATTTCACTCTGGATGTCGTTCCGAAAATGTTTGAAGATGTCTTAGCGAAAAATAACATGCAATTTGACAATTTAAATCATGTTGTATTTCATCAGGCGAGTTTAATGCTTCTGGAAAAACTACGGAATACCTTAAATATTCCTGAAGAAAAATTTTTTGTAAATATACAAACCAAGGGAAACACCACTTGCTGCACTATCCCTTTGGCGCTTCGGGATATGCAGATTCAAGGGCGGCTGAAAAAAGATGATAAAATAATGATAATTGGCTTTGGAGTAGGGCTATCTTATGCCGGAACAATAATCAATTGGACGGTATAATGTAAAATAACTTAAATTTATGAGGTTTTCTTCGCGAAAGAGTGATTAAATAATGAACAAAGAAAACGCAACATTGAACAAAACGTTTCAAATAGAAGCGGCGCTTTCAATAAGCGAGCCCCTACCTGCAGTTGACGTATGGTTAGTTTTGGATTTGCTCAGGGCAAGTTCTACAATCGTTACCTGGTTTGAACGCGGAGGGAAAAAAATATATCCTGAATTAACAATTGACGCGGCGTTATCACTAAAGGATAAAATGCTCGAAGAAGGTATTCTTCCAATGCTTATGGGGGAAAAAGGCGCGCTGCCTCCCGATGGATTTGACGTTGGGAACTCGCCGCTTGAAATTGATGAAGAGGAAGTAAATCAATATCCAACCGCGATTATGGCTACATCAAATGGTACAAAAGCCATACTTAAGGCGCTGTCTACCGGCGTCGCCGTTTATATCGTATGCGCCAGAAATGCTTTGTACGCGATAGATTCAGCTCTCAGTCACGGGTATAGCATAGGCGTATTATGCGCTGGGCGATTTGGACGCCCGGCTATTGAAGATACTATATGCGCCGGATTGATAATAGAAAGGCTTTGTCGTTTTTTACCCAATTATATTATGTCTGACGGGGCCGATATTGCGCTTAAAATGTGGAAGAACGCGAGAAGTTCTTTTGAACATAACATAAGGGCTGCAGGTCACGCAAAACTCTTAAAGAAAATTGGTTTTAGCGAAGATATTAGTTTTGCCTGTGAAAGAGATACGGTTAGATACGTTCCGCAAGTAAAAGAAGTTTCCGATTTTTGCGATAACGGGCTTCGCGCGCTAATAACCTGCGAATACAAAGGCGGGCTTGCTTATTTGTCGGAAGAAGCCATATCTTCCATTATTAACGAAGAGAAAATACAAATTAAAACTGAAGAAGAAATAAAGGTTTATAAAGATAAAATCAAGGTAGTGAAAGCTGCGGAGGACGGGGATATTTTCTTTGGCGGGGATTCATACGCGCGAAGCAGGTTACAGCGCAGAAACCTTGATTACGATTTTGGGAGCAGATAGAATTGAAGACTATTTATTTTGACGCCTACGCCGGAGCTGCTGGAGATATGATAGTTGCATCGTTGTTTTCTGTATTGGCTTCTGCTGTTGGTGCGGAAACCGCAGAACGGAAATTTAAAGACGAGCTTGCTAAAATATCTCTTGACGGTTATAAAATAGAGTTTAAAAATGAAATCAGAGGAGGGATTTCCGGGACGGCATTTTCTGTTTTCGATGAATGCTGTCAGGCATCAGGAAGTTCGCGCGATCATGTTTACAGGAATTACAGCGATATCGAAAAATTGCTTTTGAATAGCTCTTTGAGCGCGCGCGTAATTAGGGAAAGCATTCGCGCATTTGCCGTTCTTGCGGAGGTTGAGGCGAAAATTCATGGCATTGACGTTGACAAAGTGCATTTTCATGAAGTGGGGGCAATTGATTCAATAATAGACGTTACAGGAGCATTTATCCTGATGGATATCCTAAAATGGCCCAGGGTATTATCGTCCCGCATTAATGTCGGGTCAGGTACGGTCAAATGCGCTCATGGAATACTTCCTGTTCCCGCGCCAGCAACATTGGAACTTATAAAGGACTTGCCAATTTTCTCAATAGGAGAGGAAATGGAGCGTACTACTCCTACCGGAGCGTTGCTTATAAAGAGCCTTGCTAGCGCATTTTCTCCCATGCCTTCGGGAAGAGTGATTTGCATAGGTTATGGCGTTGGAAAAAAAGATAGCAAAGATATTCCAAATGTATTGAGGACTACCCTCATGATGTCAGGAGAAGAGCCCCAATATGACAAAGATTTTTGCGTTCTGATCGAGACAAATATTGACGATATGACGCCGCAGGATTATCTTCCCGTAATGGATAAATTATTCGAATGCGGCGCTCTTGATGTTTGGATTGAGCCAATTTACATGAAAAAGAACAGACCGGCTCAAAAATTTTGTTGCCTGATACAACCTGAGAAGAAGAATCCGGCAATAGATATAATGTTAATTAATACGTCTACACAGGGAATAAGATATCATATAGTTTCACGCAATAAGCTTTTTTGGCGTATCGATGAGGTTAATACTTCATATGGAACAGTCAGGATGAAAAGTTCAAAACTCGGGGACAGAGTTTTAAGGGTGACCCCGGAGCATGACGATCTTAAACGTATAGCCGCAGAATATGATATGCCGCTAAGTGAAGTACGCGCTGCAGTTACAAATTTTTATAACAAAAAGGAGGGTGATTTACCTTGACAGCTCTTGTTATGCTGATTTTGTTTTCAATAATCGTAATATCAGTATATATAAATGTTCGTCTCTTGAAATCACGCAGGAAAACTTCAGCTAAGGAAATATCCTCAGTACTCCTGCAAGGAATTCAAAAAGTTAACGATCTGGCTACGATACGCCAAAATTTTCAATCAATTGTAACGTACGAGGACTCTATTTCAATACTTGGTTTTCAATTGCCCGGAACCCATAAAAAATTCATTCTTAAGTATGTTGGAAATATTGTAGTCGGTACAGATTTGTCAAAGATTATTATCAAGCATTTTGTATCCGGCAGAGTTAAACTTGCTTTACCGCACAGTAGAATTCTGGATGTAAACGCGGATATGAAAAATATAAAAGTATATGATCAACATTCTGGAATTTTTAATCATCTGACTTTTGTCGAGCAGAACAACGCTATAGTAGCAAACCTTCTTGAAATTGAGGCGGAGGCGCTTTCCGGCGATCTTTTAGCTCGTTCTGACGAGAACGCGAAAAACATTCTTGCAACTCTTTGCGAAAACATTGGAATTGGGGTTGAAGTTGAATTTATCGATGAGCCTGTTGTGGAGTCAGATTCAAATTCTCCTGTTCCGTCGGAAGCTATGCCTGAAATATCTATAGAAAGCAAAGAGTTAATCGAATTATCGGACGTTGCCAATTAATAATACGATTTATAAAATAGAAGAAAAGTTTTTTACCATTATAGAAAGATAATAGGGGAATACTGATGAAACTTACCGTTGTGGGGACCGGGTATGTCGGCTTAGTGACCGGCGTCTGTCTGGCGAAATTTGGTAACAATGTACGATGCGTCGATACTGATTTTCAAAAAATCGAGAATCTGAAAAAAGGCGAAGTTCCTTTTTATGAACCGGGACTATCTGAGATTATCTGTAACAATATCAAGGCTGCAAGGCTTGAATTTACGACATCGCTTGAGGAAGCCTTAAATGGCGCCCAAATGTGTTTTATTACGGTTGGCACTCCATCAAATCCTGACGGTTCGGCAAATCTTTCATATGTCCGGGATGTTGCTAGGTCAATTGGCAAGCATATTGAAGAGCCTTTAGTTGTTGTCGTGAAATCAACAGTTCCGGTACGAACTTGTGAGATGGTGAGTCAACTTATATCTGAAGAGCTTGAAGCCAGAAGTCCAGGCGCAAATTTGCATTTTGACGTAGTATCCAATCCCGAATTTTTAAGGGAAGGAAGCGCCGTTTTCGATTTTCTCGAACCCGACCGCGTGATAGTGGGTACCGACTCCGATCGCGCAACCGAATTGATGCAAGAACTATATAATTTTCTCCCTCCCGAAAAATTGCTCTTTATGGACATACGTTCCTCCGAGATGAGCAAATATGCGGCAAACGCAATGTTGGCAACGAGAATTTCCTTCATGAACGAGATAGCGAATATTTGCGAACATGTAGGGGCGGATATTGAAAAGGTCAGAGTTGGAATAGGCTCGGACTCTCGTATTGGCTATCCTTTCTTACGCGCCGGATGCGGTTATGGGGGTTCGTGCTTTCCAAAAGACGTCAGGGCGCTCAAAGATTTTGCCAAACAACAAGGATATATTCCGCGAATCCTGCAGGCGGTTGAGGATGTAAATGAATCGCAAAAGCGTGTTTTGTTTTCAATGCTCGTAAAATATTTTGGAGAAGACGGCTTGAAAGGGAAAACCATAGGAATATGGGGACTTTCATTTAAGCCAAAGACCTCTGACGTAAGGGAGGCGCCGGCGCAAGTTTTGATTCGTTCCCTTGCTAATGCCGGAGCAGCCGTCAGAGCTCATGACCCGAAGGCTATTGAAGAAACTCACGAGACGCTTGGAGATTTGCCAAATGTCATTTATGTCCACGATCAGTATGACGCGGTTAACGGCTCTGACGCGCTTGTGCTTCTCACCGAATGGGATATTTATAAACAGCCTGATTTTGAGAGGCTGAAATCTCTTTTAAAAGAAGCGGTCATATTTGATGGTAGAAATCAATATTCGCTGTCGGAAATGAAAAGAAACGGTTTTAAGTATTTTTCAATAGGGAGGCCTGATATATTTTGAGTAACTTGGTCTGGGGAGGATGCGATGTTGTTGAATTAGCCCGTAGATTTGGCACGCCCCTTTATGTTTTATCTGAAGACATAATACGCGCGCGATGCAAGGAAGTAAAAGAAGGATTTCTTGATAAATGGAAGAACACCAGCGCATACTATGCAAGCAAGGCTTTTCTCACGATGGCTATGGCAAGAATTATTGATACTGAAGGACTTGGACTTGATTTAGTTTCTGGCGGCGAGGTTTATACGGCGTATAAATCCGGCTTTGATATGGAAAGAACCCTGCTGCACGGCAGCGCCAAATCTGACGCGGAGATAAAAGAAGCGCTCGAATGCGGAATTGGACGAATTGTTATTGATAACGCACAGGAAATACCGCAAGTAGCGGATATAGCAAGTTCATTGGGTCTTCGCGCGCGGGTTCTAATACGTGTGGCAACGGGAGTTTCAGCTCATACTCATAAGTCGATGCAGACGTCACATACGGGAGGAAAATTTGGCATATCGCTTACTGGAAATAATTTAGAGCAAGCGGTAAAACTTGCGCTTTCCTACCCGCAAATTGACTTGTACGGATTTCATTTTCATATTGGTTCAATGATTTATGAAGCGGATGTCTATATCGAATCGGTTGATGTAATGACAAAAAGTATTAAGTTGCTTAAGGATTCCTTGGGATTTGAGACTCGGGAGCTTGATGTAGGCGGCGGATTTGGAGTTTCTCTTTCACCGGCTGAAAAAACGCCGGAACTTGCTTATTTTACCGATTCAATAATGACAAAAATAACTGAAGATTGCGAGCGCCTTGCGCTCTCGCGTCCCAGAGTTATGATTGAACCCGGAAGGTGGATAGTTTCTGAAGCCGGCATCACGCTGTATTCTGTCGAAAGCGTTAAAGAAACTGGGCTTAGCCTTGAAGATCGGGTATGGATAAATGTTGACGGCGGAATGTATGAAAATCCGCGACCGTGCCTATATGGCGCAAAATACAACGCGGTCATAGCGAACAAAACCATTGCCGAGACGGCTCGCGAATATGCGATTGCCGGACATTGCTGCGAAAGCGGAGATACGCTGATAGAGGCGATAAAGCTGCCTCTACCCGAACGGGGAGATATAATAGCTTTTTACAATACAGGCGCGTATACGTTCTCTATGTCAAGTAACTACAATCGAATGAGGAGACCTGCAGTTGTTCTGGCATCAGGCGGCAAAGCGGAAATAATAGTAAGGCGTCAAAGTTATGACGATTTGTTATTGGGAGAGGTCATTCCAAATCAATTATGTAAGACATAATTCATAAAAAGGTATGGTGTATATAATGAGAAGATTTGTTGTTTTTTGTATTTCTATAATGATAGTACTTAGCTTTACAGGTATAGGGTTTTGCGCGTTTCCTGAAGTTGTTCTGATAGGTCACTCGGTCTCGCTTACGGGCGGGGCGTCGATGTGGGGACAGTCTGAGGCTAACGCCATCGATATGTTAGTCAATAAGATAAACAATTTTGATGGAGGTATTCTTGGCAAACATATTGAAATAGTTCGTTATGATAATCGTAACGATACTGTTGAAGCTGTCAACGTTGCAAGGAGACTCGTTGCGGACGGCGTTATTGCCGTTATCGGACCTGCTCAAAGCGGGAGAGCTATCGCGAGCGCACCAATTTTTGAACGCGCGCGTATTCCAATGATCGTCACTACAGCCACGAATCCATACGTTACGATTGATCAGAAAACTGAGACGCTGCGGGAATACGCTTTTCGTCCTTGTTTTATTGATCCTTATCAAGGTACGGTGGCTGCGCGCTTTGCGGCTGACGACCTAAAAGCTACTACGGCGGCTATCCTTTATGATGTTGGAGATGATTATGGACAGTGGCTTTCAAGATATTTCGAGGAAGCGTTCGCCGAAAAGGGCGGAAAAGTAGTAGCAAAAGAGGCTTTTAGAACCGAGGAGCTTGACTACCGCGCTCAACTTGGAAAGATGAAGGAAGAAGAGCCTGACGTTATATTTATTCCGACAAGTCAAAAAGAGGCGGCCATGGCGGCGAAACAGGCGCGCGACCTTGGTATTAAAGCTATATTGTTGGGGACAGACAACTGGGGAAGCCCCGACCTTATAGACCTTGGAGGGGAAGCGGTCGACGGCTCATATTTTGTGAATCTCACAGACCTTGACGACCCCGATATTCAGGCTTTTGTCAGGGAGTATAAAGACGCGTACGGCGCCGACCCCGTGCTTCCCAACCCCGTTATGGCGCAAGATGCGCTTTTAATGATAGTTGAAGCTGTAAAAGCCGCTAGTTCTTTTGAAGGGGAAGAATTGGCAAAAGCTCTTGCTAATCTGACGGATATAACCGTTACAAGCGGAAAGCTGACGATGGATCCATCCAATCATAATCCTCTTGATAAGCCGGCTGTTATCCAGCAAGTGGACGTAACCAATAATAAATTTGTTTTCGTCAAAAAATACGGCTCAATGTAAGACAATGCATAATGCATAAAATAACGTAAGCGTCTTCTTCCTTGTGTCCTATAGAAGACGCCCCGAGTTGTAGGGGCGGCAATCTGCCGCCCGTTTTTCAAGGGCAACCGGAACGGTCCCGTTTTTCAATTGTAGGACGACCCGCCTTCGGTCGTCTAAAATGTCGCTATACCCTAATTGCGACTTTTATGGTATAGTACGTAAGCTTTTCAGAACAAACAACTAAAAAAAAGAAAACCGCGAAAAGCGGTTTTTTATGAGGCGTTTATTTCGCCTCAATATATCAGGAGGAATATTTATATGAAAAAAGGAACATATCAACCACACAGCATCCCACGTAAGAGGAAATTGGGATTTCTTGCCCGTTCAAGCTCGCCGACAGGACGCCGCGTCCTGCGCAACAGGCGCCGAAAAGGGCGAAAAAACCTTACAAACGTCTAATTTATTCAGTGCGCGTATTTTTGAAGTGTATTGATGAAATATTCGCTGCCCAAAACAATTCGCCTGAAAAAGGGTTGGGAATTTAACGAAGTTTTTCGCGCTGGCTTTCGAATTCAGGGAGAGCTAGTGCGATTGTTGTGTTTGAAAGAAAACGCGCAAAGTGGACAGGATAGTTCGGATATTCAAAAATCGCGCATTGGATTCGCAGTTGGAAAGAAACAATGTAACTCTTGCGGTAGAAACAGAGGAAAAAGAATTATGCGCGAAGCTATGCGTCGCCTTATGCCGTTTGTGGCGCCGGGATTAACTATCGTGGCGACTCTGAAGGACGCCGCTGTTGGTATTAAATCAAGCGCGACCGACGTGTACCTTGACGCTGCTAAAATTCTTTCGAAACGCGGATTGCTCGCAAAAGAATGGAAACATACCAAATGGTAAATTTGCCTGACAACGCTCAGCCCACATTGAGCATGGAAACTTCAATAGCGTCATTATCGGGGCGTTCCCTGACGGGATCGTTTCTGCCGCCTTTGCACGGGGCGTCGAGGACGCCGCCCCCTACGGCGGATCGTAACTACAAAACCAATTCTAAATCGGATGTAGGCATGTCCACTACTACCTTGCAACAGAGCTGTTATGGCTGTTTTTGTGTTAGCGCGTTTGATTTAGAATTGAGCAAAACGAAGGTTGCGTTTGATTTAGATTGTAACTCTAAAACCAATTCTAAATCGGACGTAGGCGAGGCGGCTTCTGCGACCTGCAGCGACAGCGTAGCTAAACCCACGTCGAGCAAAGGGAGCAGAAACAACGAAGAATACGTCCGATTTAGAATTGGAACAAGACTAGCGATTTTTTTAATACGAAGCTACAAAAAATATGTATCACCAATGTTGGGAAATAACTGCCGTTATATTCCCAGTTGCTCTGAATACGCCATGGAAGCTTATTCAGAGTTTGGTTTTATAAAAGGGTCATATCTTACGATATTTCGTTTATTGCGTTGCGCGCCTTGGTGCAAAGGCGGGTATGATCCTATCCCAAAGAACAAAAAGGAAGAGCTAACAGAGAAAAAGATTTGCTCTCCTTAAAATCTAAAAGAAGGTGATCTTTTTGTGGGATACAATAAGTTACTGGGTGGCAAGACTCTTGGAATTATTATACTCATTTACAGGGTCTTGGGGCATTGCAATTATCTTATTCACATTATTAATTCGTATTATCACGCACCCGCTAAACAAAAAACAGATTGACAGTATGCAAAAAATGCAGCGGCTGCAACCGCAGGTAAAAATACTACAGGAAAAGTATAAAAACGATAGGGAAGCTATGAGCAGAGAAACAATGCAGCTCTACAAGACTAATAAAGTCAACCCTATGTCAGGCTGCCTTCCTTTATTGATTCAGCTTCCTATTTTTATTTTGCTATATCGGGTTTTAAGCGATCTTGTCTCAACAGAGGGTTTCTACGCAACTTTTCTTGGAATTGATTTAGGCGGGTCGGTGTATTCTACGGTAGTTAAGGCATGCGCGGCTACTACTGAAGGACTTACAGAAGAAGTAATAGCGGGTCTTATTTATCTTGAAGGGATGCCATCAACAAGACTTGAAATAAGAAACGTCGGATATGCGGTATTAGAAAACCCCGCAGGATTACTTAATATTGGCTATTATTTTGCTAACACGCTTTTGCTTCTTGCAAATGGCGGCTTAATGTGGCTGCAACAAAAGTTTACTTCAAGCGGTAACCCTCAAATGAAAACAATGATGATAATGATGCCGATACTCATCACGTTTATATGCCTTAGTTTACCTGGAGGAGTATTGCTTTACTGGGGAGTTTCTTCGTTGCTTGCAGTTGCTCAGCAGGCGTACACATCAAAACGAACAAAAACAGAAATGAATGATAAACCGACACTTTACAAAGACAAACCAATGGGGAATCAACAATGAATACTAATATAAAAAAAATTAATTTAGAGGCTTCATCAGTTGAGGACGCAATTCGAAGAGTTGCGTCAGAACTTGACGTCCCGGAATCCTACCTTCAGGCGAAGATCATATCGGAAGGAAAAGGCTTTTTTGGTCTTTTCGGAAAAAAACTGCAACTTGAGATAACAGTAAATCCAAATCATATTGAAACAGAAAAAACTGAAAAAACTGAAAAAACTACAAAGAAGAGTAAAACTATTAAAGAAAAGCCAGAAAAAACAGAAAAGCAAGAGAAACAAGAGAAAAAAGAGAAACAAGAGAAACAGGATAAAAAGGAAAAAATAGAAAAAATAGAAAAAATAGAAAAGCAGGAAAAGCTGATTGATAGCGATGAAGAAGCAAAACTTAAATCAATTGTGATGAATAATAGTATAGTTTTTTTAGATGAGCTTATTAAAAAAATGGACTTAAATATTTCAGCTCAAATTATGGACAATCACTTCATCTCGCTGGATGGAGAGGATGCGGCAATCGTTGTAGGAAAATATGGCGATACGCTTAAAGCAACTGAGTATATCCTGAATTTGTGCGTCAGGGAGACAAAAGATATTCCAAGGATAAGGCTTGATAGTGACGGATATCGTGACCGCAGAACGTCAAACCTGCAACGTCTTGCCGTTTCGACCGCAAGAAAAGCGGCGGAACGTGGAATTCCTATAAAGCTTGAACCTATGGCTAGTTGGGAAAGAAGAATTATCCATATAACTCTTCAAGACAACCCCAAAGTGTTCACAGAATCAATAGGAGAATCTCCGGAAAGAAAAGTTGTAGTAATGCCAAAAGTAAATCATAATGAAACGAGAGCGCGCCCCAGACGAAGACCACGAAGGTAACAGTGGTTAGTGGTCAGTAGGGAACGACGCCACATCGTCCCGTGATGTCTTTAATTGTGAATTGTGCATTGTAAATTGACTTAAGGAGATTATATTATGTATCCTATTCTTTTTAAAATTGGATCTTTAGAGATTCAAAGTTATTATGTTTTCTGGAGCATTGCGCTTGTTGTAGCTATGCTATGGACAAACAGAAGAACCGATAGAAGCGACTTACCGGTAAGAGAGGTCTCTTTTGTTATATCCTGGGCATTTATTGGAATGATATTTGGAGCGCGTTTCTTCGAGTATATAGCAAACTGGGAATTGTATTATAATAATCCAGAGTATTTTCTGGACATTAATAGAGGAGGGATATCCGAAGTTGGGGCGGCGGTATCGGCAATGATTGTCGCCTTTATTATGTGCAGAGTAAAAAAGATTTCTTTTTGGAGGCTTTCCGACATAGTTTCACCAGCGGCGCTTCTTACAATAGCAATTGGGAGATGGGGGTGTTATTTAAACGGTTGTTGCGCAGGAATAGATGGGGCGCCCGTTCAACTTTATTATTCTTTCTCGTCTGCGTTGATCCTTGTTATAGTGCTTGCGATTGAAAAATATAATCGAAAAAAAGGAATAGTATTTCGATATGGAATAGTTTCACCTGTTGCGGTTGGTCTTTATTCAATAACAAGAGTATTCATAGATTTATTTCGCGTGGAAGTCGATACGCAGGGAATCATAATGTCGGACAGAGTTCTCATGATTTGCGCGGCGATGTCGCTCGTATGGTTTGTTGTTTCGATAAAAAAAGGGAGGGAGAGCGGACAGGCGACAAACTAAGGTGGAAGGATTGTAACTAAACGCTAAATTATGTTTTTTCACAAAATCTTCATAAATTGATGCTAAAATTCCGCCATAAAATATGGCTCAAATTGAGCAATCTTTTCGGAGGTGTAATAATTATGGTAACAAAAAAGAAAATTATTTCCGTATTATTTGCAGTTTTGTTTATCGCAATATTTACCACAGTTGTTTTTGCGGCGAATTCTCTACCTTTCAGCGAAATGCAATCAAGCGAGAATCCTGTAAAGAAGATAGCAAAAGAACTATCTCCCGCAGTAGTCAACATTGATGTTGAAGCTTTAGTGACCCAGTCCTTTGGCGGCTTTGGAGGACTTGAGGAAGATCCTTTTTTCAGACGTTTCTTTGGAGAAGAGTTTAGACGTTTTCAACGCCAAATCCCAATGAAAGGACGCGGATCCGGTTTCATAGTTTCAAAGGAAGGCGAAATTCTAACCAATAACCATGTAATCGAAGGCGCAGATAAAATAACAGTAACGCTTTCCAGCGGAAAAACATACGAGGCAAAAATCGTCGGCAAGGATCCCACGTTTGATCTCGCAATAATTAAAATAGAAAGCGACGATGAATTTCCCGTAATAGAAATGGGAGATTCGGACGCGATTGAAGTTGGAGATTGGGTAGTAGCTATTGGAAATCCTTTCGGGCTTGAGCATACAGTAACTGTTGGCGTTATTTCAGCTAAAAACAGGAGCATACACGCACAAAACATAAATTTCGACGGATTCCTTCAGACTGACGCGGCGATAAACCCTGGAAACAGCGGCGGACCGCTTATAGGATTTGATGGCAAAGTTGTAGGCGTAAATACGGCGATAGTTCCATTTGCGCAAGGGCTTGGATTTGCGGTCCCAATAAATATGGCAAAGCAAATAATCAATGACCTTGTAGAATTTGGAACTGTAAAAAGAGGATACCTTGGAGTATCGGTACAAAACTTAAGCAAAGAATTTATCGAAGCGTTTGAACTTGAATCAGAAGAAGGAGTAGTAATTTCAGACGTCCTTACAGGAGAAGCCGCCGAAAAAGCAGGCATTCAACGTGGAGATGTAATAACGCATGTTAACGGAGAAAATGTTAAAAATGTAAACTCATTTGTAAATATGATCCGTTCCTTCGCTCCAAATACGAAGATTAAGCTTGACATAATACGGGATAAAAAAGCTTTAAGCTTAGAAGTTGAGCTTGGCTTGATGCCCGGCGCGGAAACTGCCACAACAGGAAAAGGAATAGAAATACTAGGAAAACTAGGAATAACAGTCTCTGTAGTTAATAGTGAGCTTAAAAGACAGTATAGTATTGACAGGGATAATGGACTTGTCATAACAAAAATAGCTCAGGGTTCAGAAGCGCAAACTGTTGGACTTGCCGAGGGAGATGTTATTTTTGATGTGAACAATATGAGGGTAAATAGCATTGATGACCTCAATGTAGCTGTAGAAGGCAAAAGATCTATTGTTCTATTGATTTTACGCGGCGGAAAAACTTTCTACGTACCATTGAGAATGCCGCAATAAAGTAGGGACGACCGAGTCGTCCCTATAATTCTATGTAGCAATGGTCGAGGTTAATAAAACGGGCGGCGGATCGCCGCCCCTACAACGTCAGGCGGCGGTACACACACATCCATGCAGGTTTATGTTTTTAATTGTGAATTGTGAATTGAAAACAGGTTGACGTCCCTACAATGCTTTTTGGACTGCATCCATGACGCCAGAAAATGCAAAATTGTCCATAATCATCGTTTATAGAAAATCTGCCGACTCCGATCGCCCCAACAATGCATATTCACGCAAGTTTATTTTTTTTTATTTCCATAATCCATTTGTCAATATCAAGATGATATAATTACTTGGTTTGTGTAACAATATTGAGGGGGTGGAATTTTGGAGGCAATTTTCGAATTCTTCGGATCAAAAGGGTTTATGGTTTTTTTACAACAAATTGTAAACGGATTGTCTCTTGGTTCGGTATATGCATTGATAGCCGTGGGTTATTCATTGGTATATTCGATTTTATTATTCTCAAATTTTGCTCATGGAGGATTCCTTGTAGTTGGAGGCTATATATGCTACGGAATTGTTAAAGGACTTGGCATGAGCATGTGGATTGGAGGAGCGGCGGCAATTCTCGGCGCAGGCGCTGTAGCCATAATGACGGAACGCTTTGCTTACAGACCAATCCGCGAGAGAACACCATTGACGCTTTACTTGCTCATCGCTTCAATGGGTGTTTCAATAGTCATTGAGAACGCTCTTGTAATTTATCCCGGCGGACGTTTCAGAGCTCTGAATTTAGATCCGATACAGTTTCCTCTTTGGATGCAGGAGTCATTTTCACTACCGGCTTCATTACCGTTGCAGTCGCCCATAACAATCGCTCAGGGGCTAACGATAAGCATTTTTGACATACTAACATTTCTCGTAGCCATTGCGTTTTTGCTTGGGCTACAGTTATTCCTGCGAAGAACCAAATGGGGGCTTGCTATACGAGCTGCGGCTTGTGACCTTAGAACTGCGGGGCTAATGGGAGTTAACGTCGGTTTACTTGTCGGAATTGTTTTCCTTGTAGCCGGAGGACTTGCGGCAGTAGGAGGCGTTTTCCTTGCGATTCGCTACACGCTTTTCCCGCAACTTGGAGCAATAACCATCAAAGCTTTTGTAGCGGCAGTCATTGGAGGTCTTGGAAGCCTTCCGGGCGCCGTTGTCGGAAGCCTTATTCTGGGCTTGGCGGAAATGTTGAGCGCCGGTTTTATTAGTAGCCAAATGAGAGACTTAGTGGTCTACTCTCTTTTGGTAATAACGCTCCTTGTAAGACCAGCAGGTCTTTTTGGGAAGCAAATAAGCGATAAGGTTTAAAGGAGGTTTATTCAAAGATGAAAGATATTATTTTCCAAAATCTCCTTTCAATACTTAATTTGAATCCAACATACGAAATTTTAGGAAAAACGGTTTCCATAGTTGCAATATTTGACGCAATATTTACTATTATATGTATTGTATTAGGGGCTGCGATTGTCGTTGCCGCGTTTTCTATGATTTACGCCCAAATAAAGGATAAATTATCGACATTACAAAAATCTATTCTTGGAAATGTCCTATTAATATGCTTTGGAATAACCCTTGCGAATTACCCTTTAGCCGGTTATTCGGAAGGCATTTTAACGTTGCTTTGCATAAACGCAATAGCGGCAATGGGATTATCGTTATTAACCGGATTCACGGGCATATTTTCGCTTGGTCATTCTGCGTATTTGGCGCTTGGCGCTTATACCTCCGCTATTCTTACAATCAGACACCACGTGCATTGGCTGCCTGCCGTCATAGCGGGCGGAGTTGTAGCGATGATAATTGCATGCGCGATAGGTTATCCAACGCTAAAACTTATAGGAGATTATTACACCATAGCGTCTATTGGTTTAGGCGAGGCAATCAGGCTTATTCTAGAGAACTGGCAGTCGTTCACGAGGGGAGCTCGCGGTATTCCGGGCATTACCCCATATACCTCGCGTTTTATTTCGGTTGGATTTTTCACCGTTATGGGACTATTAATGTTCAATCTTATATATAGCAAACAGGGAAGAGAATTTAAAGCCGCGCGCGACGATATGACAGCCGCTTCGATGATGGGCTTCAACACCACTCGAACCCGAGTCTTTGCGCTTGTAATTTCCGCATTCTACTGTGGAGTCGCCGGCGCATTGCTTGCGGGATTTACGTCTTTCATCCAGCCGGCTATGTTTGACATGATGAAGTCAACGGAGCTTACATCCGTCGTAGTTTTTGGCGGACTTGGTTCAATGAGCGGAACCTTGATCGGGACATCAATAATCACGTTTGTTACGGAATATTTCCGCGAGATTTCGCAATACCGCATGTTCATCTACGGATTGATACTAGTCCTGGTAATGGTGCTTAGACCGGAAGGAATACTGGGCAACCGCGAGATGTGGGAATTCTACAGAAAAAAGAAGGTGACGAAATGAGCGCTACGCTGGAACTTGTAAACGTTAACAAATCTTTTGGCGGCGTTCAAGCTGTAAAAGACATGAGCTTTGTCATACAAAAAGGAGAACTTGCGGGATTGATGGGACCCAACGGCGCGGGTAAAACGACCATATTCAATATTATCTCAAGCGTTTATTCCCCCGATTCCGGTCAAATATTTCTTGACGGGTATGATATAACGCGCCTTCGCGCGTATCAGATAGTGCGGATAGGCATTGCGCGAACATTTCAGAACCTGCGGCTTTTTTCGCGTTCCACAGTGCTTGGAAACGTAATGACCGCAATGCAGAACTGCTATATCAAAACTTACCGTGAAAACTTACGCGGAATGTCCCCCGTCTATCAACCGGATCCGGACTATCGCTACAGCTTTTTTGAATCCATTACGCATTCATGGAACTGGAATTCAAAGGAAGTAAAGAACCGGAATTCCAGCATGGAACTTCTCGAACGCGTGGGACTTGCCGACAGAGCCGAGCAGATAGCGGGGACTCTTCCATATGGTATGCAGCGCAGGCTGGAAATAGCCCGCGCGCTTGCTCTGAAACCTGATTTGCTTATGCTTGACGAACCAGCCGCTGGAATGAATGAAGAAGAAGTCATTTCCCTGAACAAGCTTATTCAAGGCATACACAAGGATTTTTCGCTTACTATTCTCGTCATAGAACATCATATGGATTTGATAATGGAGATTTGTCCGCACGTGATATGTATGAATTTCGGGGCAAAAATTGCGGAGGGAACTCCCGATATCATCCAGAAAAATCCCGAAGTTCTTAAAGCGTACCTCGGCGAAGACGATGAGGAGGTGGCGTAAATGCCTCTGCTTGAAGTTGATGGTTTGCATGTCAGATATGGCGCCATCAAAGCGCTGAACGGGTTTTCAATGAGCATTGAAGAGGGCGAAATAGTCTCCGTTATTGGGTCAAATGGCGCAGGTAAGTCAACTTTTATGAACGCCATAATGGGCGCCGTGAAACGGGAAAAAGGTACTATTAAACTGAATGGCAAATTGCTTTCAGATAAACCATTTCAAGTAGTATCTCAAGGGATTTCACTAGCCCCCGAAGGGAGAAAAATATTTGCCCCGTTAACCGTATTTGAGAACCTTCAAATGGGGGCGTTTCCAAGAGGCGAAACTGCTTCAGTCGTAAATAAAGATATGGAATGGGTTTTTACTCTTTTCCCGCGATTAAAAGAGCGAATTGGGCAATATGCCGGAACTCTATCCGGCGGAGAACAGCAAATGCTTGCTGTTGGGCGCGCGCTGATGTCGCGTCCCAAATTGCTTCTTTTGGACGAACCTTCGCTTGGTCTGGCGCCGGTGGTTATTAAAGATATTTTCAAAGAACTGAGGTTAATTAATCAACAAGGCGTGACGATTCTGTTGGTCGAGCAAAACGCGCGCCAGGCGTTATTGTTATCGAACCGTACATATGTTCTGCAGACCGGAAGCCTTTTTAAGGAAGGCAATTCAAAAGAACTTATCGCGGATCCTGAAATCGCCGCCGCGTACCTTGGCGTAAAACAGTAGGGACGGTTGTCAACCGCCCCTACGATCTTGCCAAACAACATTTCACGGTTTTTCGCGCATATCGTTACAAAATATGCGCAATTTTTGCTGTAATCGTATCCTTGTAATCGGTTTGTTTTTCGCTGTGGTAATTCGCTCATGTTATGTCTCCATCGGGGATGGTATTTTGCGGAATGTAGCCATTTACAGCAATACAAAAAACCGATCTTCTCTCCATTTTGCCGGATTGTTTTCAATATACTCAGCAATCCTGTTATAGTCTTCTTCATTTCGAATAACGTGGTCGTAGAATGATTTCTGCCATGGAGAAAAACCCAGTTGTTTTGAAATTGCGCGTTTCCATAACCGTATTATTTCCGACAATGTAGGGGCGGTTGTCAACCGCCCGTTATCCTCAATAACAATTATCATATGGATATGGTTTGGCATAATAACATATATGTCCGCAACAATATTTTCCCGAATTTCCTGCATTACCTGTATTTCTTTTTCAATCGTTTTCCCGGCGTCTGACAAATCAATATGAGGCGGACGGTTGTCAACCGCCCCTACGATCTTGCCAAACAACATTTCACGGTTTTTCGCGCATATCGTTACAAAATATGCGCCGTTTTGGCGATAATCGTATCCTTGTAATCGGTTTGTTTTTCGCTGCGGTAATTCGCTCATGTTATGTCTCCATCGGAGATGGTATTTTGCGGGCGGTTGTCAGCCGCCCGTTCAGTTTTTTACCGTATTAATCCTCTTTTTTCTATGTGACCTCTCTCGCCTCTCTTGAGGGATTGTTTTTTTCGTTTAATGCGGCGGTCTTGCGCATCACATGCTGATCTCGCGAACCGCAAGCTCTATAGCCGAGCGCGCGCAATCAGGGAGTTTATCGTATCCGCCAATTTCGGTATCCCGCGTTTTGACAAAATTCAGCCGGTCTTTAAACCTCAAAAAGAGTTGATTCCGATAATAATTGTCCGCAAAGTCAATAATAAAACCCTTTATCGGCATTACTTCAATACCTGATAAATGCCCAAACTGAGTAAATTTCGCTTCCCCGTCTACTATCGATTCAATTATTCCAAGAGTACAACGAGGACTTATCTTTGTTCCCATAAAATCTCCGGTATTAAGGACATAGCAATCAACTCCATCCTCAAAAAGCTGCTTAAAGCGCATGTAGTCGATTTCAAGCGGGTACGTTCTGAAAGGATTAGCGTAGGGTTCGCATACAAGCGCATCCTTATCAACTCCGGGGGCTAATCTTTCGGCGCTTGTTCGTTTTGTGGCAAGAGTTGCTCCCATCACTGAAGCTAAAGCAGGGCTTGTAAGTCTCAGGACAGGAGGTATTGTAGGGTCTTTCATCAGCCAAAATATTGCGTTCAGAGGTTCATCAGTTCGATCAACACGGTTATGCGACCAGAATTTTGATTTCATTGAGCGTCCGTTGCCATTACGAATATCTTCGGTAACAGCAATCTTTTTGCCTTCAGAATTGACAGTAACTCCACAGTTCTGTATTGTTACAAGGTATTTATTATCATCGCATCCTATCGGATAATCCTGAACCTTATCAAAATATGCGGGTTCCAACGCTATTGCATATTTATCCTTTATATTTACTATAAACGCATCGTCATGAAGAACAGTTATATCATATTTATCATCATGGAGCGCGTGAGTTATTGTTGATTTTCCGGAACCCGAAAGACCAAAAGCCGCCATTACATATTTTTTCTCGTCTTTGAGGTTATAGCGTTTAAGCCCCGCGTGACACGAAGCGTATCCGTTTCTGGCGCCAACGCCCCAACCTAAGGTTAGAGTAGCTTTTTTGAGCTCGCCAATATAACGCAAACCAAGGATGGCGGCAACATTTTCCTTTGGAGAAAAAAATGCAAGTCCCAATGGAAAATCAGGATGTGACCAGTCTGGATCTGCAAAAACAAAAATATCTCCTTCGGAATCCGATATTTTGCGCGACCGGCCATACATTTCCCTATAGCATTCATTTACATACTGAAAATTAAACATCCAACTATAAACGTTATTCGCAAATGTTTTCGGGGCAAGAAGATGCGCCATTATCATAAAATCTTCGTCAAGACCAACGTACGCGTCGGCGGTTAGCAGCTCTTTAAACCGAGTCTGGTATATAGCCTCGCGGATTAATGTGGCAAAGTAATCGGGATCAACATTTGGATAACCTATTATTCGCCTCGCGGCGGATGTGCGCCCAAAGAAGGCGCCATCATTAAAAAGAAGCACATTTGCGTCAGCCGGTAATCCCTGTTCTTCAGCTCTATAAATTGGCATACCGGTAAGCTCAACCGTTCCAGGGATATTTCTTGCAAGAGAGTAAGCTTCTTTTAAATCTTGGACCCTATGAACATTATTTCCGTAGAACGCTGTTTCAATTGTACTTCGTGTCATAGTCTGATTAATTCTTTTAAAGCTATCCGCTTCATAAAACCCAACTGTTGCCATGACAATCCCCTCCTGTAATTTTTAAATTTCCAGATGCATGTCTAACCAGTCCGTGCTTAGATAAACGCAGATTTTTTCTTTTTCTATCTTAGAAAAAAATATAGTTTAGCTATTACCTTCGATTCCTTAAGAGAATGATAAAACGCAAAAGTTGTAAGGCAGCCACCGCTGCAGCTGCGATATAGGTCCATGACGCTGCGCGAAGCACTGATCTGGCATATGCAAGTTCTTTACCAGAAAGCGTTCCTGTATCATGAAGCATTGTAAGAGCGCGAGTTGAAGCGTTAAACTCTACGGGCAAAGTTACAAAATGAAAAATAACTGCTCCTGCAAAGAGTATGATTCCAAGCGATATCAAATTTGTAGCGCTAAGAATCAATCCAATAAAAATTAGCGGGATGGCAAGTTTCGAACTAAGACCAGCTATCGGAACAATCGAATTTCTTATCATCAAAGGAGAATAGCCGCTGTTATGTTGAATAGCATGACCGCACTCATGCGCCGCCACTCCCAACGAGGCGATACTTGAGCTTCCATACACTGAATCCGACAGATTAATAACTCTTTTTTCCGGATCATAGTGGTCGGTAAGATTTCCCGGAACTCTGTTTACAGGTATATTCAGAAGCCCGGCTCTGTATAACAGCTTATTTGCAACTTCGGCAGCGGTAGAGCCATTGTGGGACATAGTTCCGGAATACTTTTGAAATGTTGACTTAACGTTGTACTGTGCCCATGCAGCCAATATCACTGCCGGAATCAACAACACTATAGTTGGATCATAATAGTACAATTGCTTACACCTCCAAGTATAAATTTAGAATAGTTTAAGCCACTCTGAAGTTTTAGTCAAATCAATTTTTGTTATTTACTGGCATGTTATACTATTAGTCGGTTAAAAAAATATTTTGATGCGCCCTTATTTTATCAAAAAGGGGAGGATGAAATGTTATCTTGCGTATGGTTTGTCACATTGAAACGCGCTTTCGAAACCTCAGTTTTAAGTAGCATAGCATCCGAGTTGCGCGATAAATTTGACACACAAATAACAATTTATACCCAAGGGGGAACAGAGGGGCTGGAACAACTAAACGCGTTTTCGTGGCTCTCTTTGCGCCCGCACGAAAAAAGCTTGATAATACTTGGAAAATCAAAGCTTTGGCATCTATGGAGCTATACGGACGAAGCTCCGCGGTGGTGGTCTATTGTTCGCGTTCGCGCGCGTACGATGCACACAAAACTGAAAGGCAGCGGAAAATGGAGAGGACACCCGTCAGTTATGGCGCGCGCTATGGCATATAACGGAGAAACGGTTATACCACCGGGATTTGAATCCATGATTGAAAATAACGTTAAATGGATTCCGAATACCGATGATTTGTTCCTTGAAAATGGAGATATGTCGGACGCGATACTTGGGGCTTATGCAAGCCTTAACGGAACAAGGGCAATAGCTCCTCATACCGCAATTCTTGACGAAATCCTTGGACCAAACGGTTATATAAGAAGAGCTGCTAGTAACGAGGAAACTGGGTTGGGCAATACAAAAAATATTTCAACTTCAGAAGAAAGCAATAATAATATGCAGGATGAAATCCAAAATTCCGGAGTTGCGAGCTGCGCCCGGCGTTATATTCAGGAAAAGTATCAGCCTGTTGAAAGCGCAAAAAAGCTATCTTTGCTCTACCATAAAATATTAGGCAAGAAAGGATGAAGATAGCGGTAAAATCAATCGAACTATTGAGGCGTATGACAGCTTCGGGGTGGAGGAGTAAAGCTGTATTTTATTTAATCAATACGCTTTTTCGCTTATTACGGCCAAGGAGAAAAGTAGCATTGGATAACCTTGCTATAGCTTTCCCGGAAAAAACAAAGCGTTTGCGCAAGCAATTATTGAACGGAATGTATTCAAACTTAAGCTGGATGATAGCGGAGCAATTGTTGTTGCAACGCGACCCGTCCATGGTGGGGACTTGGGTTGATGAAATAGAAGGCGAAGAGTATGTAAAAGAAGTCTTAAAGCAAAAGGGTGGAATGATAGTCATCACCGCGCATTTTGGCAATTGGGAGCTTTTGTTGGCTTGGGGAGTACATCGCGGATATCCGCTTTATACTGTATATCGCGGACCAAGCGATCCTGACCTGAACGAGCTTTTAATAAAATACCGCAGCGCCTGCGGGGCAAAAATGCTTGATCGCCGCTTAGAATCGGCTCAAATGATAAAGCTAGTCAGGCTTTTAAAGTCGGGAAATTTTGTAGCAATAGTGGGAGATGTGCATGAATACGAGGGAATTACGCTGCCGTTTTTTGGGCGTAACTGTAAGACTTCAGTTGGCGCGGCTTATTTAGCTTTACTTGCTGATGTTCCGATTGTTCCTTATTTTCTGTTTCGCAAGGCGCCATTTAGCCACAAAGTTGTGATAGGGAACCCGATTAGTGTTCCGAAAGAGGGGACTCGCGAAGAAAAAGCGGAAGCTATTACGCTGGAAATAAATAAGCGTGTAGAAAATGCGATAAAGGACGCCCCCTCTCTTTGGTTTTGGATGCACAAGAGGTGGAAAGAATGATATTCGAACTTATGTCGCGCGGATCAATAGTTGAGTTGCCAGAAGACTCCATTATTATTGACGATTACGAACCTGAGGATGTAATTCTGCTTCTTCCATATAATAGATATCTGCTAGGGAAGATGCTAAATGGATATGAAAGCTGGAAACTTTGTAGAATTGGATGTTCGGAACAGGAAGAAACTTTCCTTTATGAAAAAGAGGCTCGTCTTTTAAATTTTGATAACGGTCATGTGGTTACTATTTCGCGTGAAGATGTAGAAAAACTGAAAAATGCGCTGTTTTCGTCAGACTCGCCTCCGGGGGAACATTTTCAAGCAGCGGCGGTGCTGAAAGGAATTATAGAACCGGAAATAGTTAATAGTGAATTGTTTGTTTTTGACGAAGAACTCGCATTATCGCAACTGGAAGGAAAAATTGAGGCGAAAGCGGCTTATTGGGCTGTGAGATTTGCACTTTCGAGAGGAGAACACGATACCGTTTCGCGAATAAAATTATGGTATCGTACAGCTCCACATATAGCATTTGCTGAACCTAAAGTTCTGGTGTGGTTTTCTCTAACGCAAATGCCCGACTTGGAAACTATTGCATCAATGAACTCGCTTGGTTTTTCCGACGAGATTATTAGTAAAGTAGCTGATCAAACAGTATCTCCTATTGTGCTTTTTGGGAAAAACGGGAGTCTGCTTTTTGTTTCGTATGGAGATGGGCAAAAAAAGCCAATTTTCAGAGAATGGGCGTATTATCCAAAGTCCATATGGTATGAATTGCGCGCGCGGAAAAGAATGACGCTAAGAGATCTTCTTATTGCCGCCTGGGGCGCAAATGAGGCGCGTTCGGCTTTAAAATTAAGCGCTCGATATAAGAAAATTCAGGTCTAATGATTCTTGGAGGCATTAATTATGCTTACGGTTAAAAAGAAAATGCTTCTCGTAAGGCACGGAAAAACCGACTGGAATGCTGATGTACGTTTTCAGGGCTCCACCGATATTCCGCTGAATGATTATGGATATCAGCAAGCGCAAAAAACTGCAGCTCGGCTAAAAAGCTGGCAGGGAGTTCCTATTTACTCCAGTCCTCTTAAAAGAGCTATGCAAACAGCAGAGACAATATCCGCAGGCATACCGGTAATTCCGCTTGATGGGCTGACTGAAATTAATTTTGGAGAATGGGAAGGAGCTTTCGTGTCAGATATAAGAAAGAAAGACAAAAAAGCTCTTGACGCATGGCATCGGGATGGTTTTTTTTCAATACCCGGAAATGCCGAAACCTGGGAACAAATATATAATAGAGTAAATAAAGCAATTAATATATGTCAAGCGCGCGAAGAAGAGCGTATAATGATAGTAGCGCACGGCGGGATTTTGCGAGCAATAATAATAAGCCTTCTTCAATTAGATCCGCATTCAGCGTGGAGATTGGCTATTTATAACTGTTCCATATCCGGCATTGACATATGCAAGGGGGTTAACAACCTGGTGTTTTTAAACGATACGCTACATCTTAATACGGAGTCGGATTATAATGTCCCTTTCTACTATTGATAACAATTTTAATGAAGACGAACTTTGGCGCTCCACGGAAGCGGGCGATGACTCTGCAAGAGAGACCATCATCGTTGCTTACAGACCTCTTGTATTTTGGCTTGCGGGGAAATTTAACGTCAACAAATCAGTTAAGCAGGACTTAATTCAAGAAGGAATGCTGGCTTTGATTAATTCAGTCGACAGATTTGAATACGAAAGAGGTATAAAATTTTCAACTTTCGCGTGGCATAGAATAAGAGGCCAGATGATAAATATGCTTGAGAGAAGCGAATATAAAGCGCCTGTCCCAATTCCGGATGAAATAATCGATCATTGGATGACTCCAGTTTACGATGAAGACAATGAAATTTGGATGTGTGTGGAAGAAAGCATAAAAAAATTGCCAAAACGGGAATCCGAGATTATTTCCGCTATATTCAAGGATGGCAAAGAACCAAAAGAAATCGCGTCAGAACTTGGGTTGGACGTAAGCCATGTTTACCGTCTGCGAAGAAACGCGGTTGCCAATTTGAAGAAATTATACGCCATAAAATAGACGCTTGCTGGGATAATATAATGTTGAATTTTAAAACATGTAAGGAGAACGCATATGGCTGAGCGAATTGAGAAAAAAATATCCCGTATTATTAGATGGCTGGATCGTTGTACTTTAGCGTGTCGGGGCGAGAGTTACGGAAGCGCGCTGATGGATATTGAATGCGCAAGGGTCGATTTTGATTCCGCGAGGGATGAGATATGGAATACCGTGAATAAGCAATATAACCCTAAGCATGGAAAGGTTTATTTTATAAAATGTATGCGTACAGCCATAGCTTCAACTGCTATACTATTAGCGATTGCGGCGCCGCTTTCATTTATTGAAGAAAAGTTTTCTTCAATAGCGACAACAAGTTCTCTTGAATGGGTTAATTCAGATGAAAAAGTTCTTCTTGAAAACCTTAGGGGACAATTAAGCAACGCTAATTCCGGGTGGGCTTTAGACTTGACGGATTCGCCTGCGGCAATTTACTCGGAAGAGTCGGATACCGATATTAAGATAGCGCAGATGACTTCATTTACAAACAAACCGGAACAAAAAGTTTTATCCGGCAATAATATTACCAATGAAAAGCCTGTAAAAAATGATAAAACTAGTATAATAAATGAGACGCAAATTTTCACTCTTCTTAAAATAGGAGAAAACGCGTTAATGAATAAACCTTCGGCAGTGACAGTAGAAAGGTAGTTGGTTAAAGGTGGCAAAAAAAGTTTTTTCAGTTTTATTAATCCTATTTTCACTATTGATTCTCAATTCTTCGGCTCTGGCTGCAGAGCCGCTGGTAACTATAGTGGAAATAAGAGGGAACACCAATGTTGACACGGCTTACATACTCGGTGCAGTAGAAACCAAAGCGGAGACTTTTCTTGACAGAGAAAAACTGCAACGCGATATTGAAAGCATATATGAACTGGGTTTCTTTTCAACTGTTGATATGGAATTATTTCAAGCATACAACGGCGTGGGGGTATCTTTTGTTGTTAGCGAAAACCCTGTAGTCGAGAGCATATCATTTTCTGGAAATACTGTTTACAAAGATGAAGAGCTTTTGGAAGTGGTTTTCACACACCCAGGATCAGTATTTAACAGAATATTCTTCCGCAACGATCTTGATAGAATTCACGAAAAATATGCGAATGACGGATATGTTATGGTTCGCATAGCGGATGTTTCAATAAGCGGAGGGAGAATTTTCGTAGAGTTGATAGAGCCGCGCATTGGCGACATAATAATACAGGGAAACAGAAAAACTAGAACAAGTGTAATAACCCGCGAGATTAAACTGAAAAAAGGAGATATTTTTAACGCCACGATATTTCGTTACCAACTTGGAAGACTAAATAACCTCGGCTATTTTGACGATGTTAACGTCGGTTTTGAACAGGGAGATTCTCCTGACACGAGCGACATTATTATTTCCGTCAGCGAGAAGAAAACTTCATCAATTGGGTTTAATGTTGGATATGGTTCCGACGGAGGATTCAGCGGCGGTATAACTTATAGAGACGTCAACTGGGCGGGGCTTGGACATGTTGCGGAAGTTGGATTTGAACTTGGAACTAACGAACAATACTGGGTTCAGTATGCAAGCCCATATACGGACAAATATACTTATGGATGGAAAGTCGGCGCGTACAGGCGTTCTTTTGAGGATCGTTACTATTACAATAACAGAGAAAAGCAATTTGAATATGACGAAACAACGAAAGGCGTTTTTATGGGGGTTGGAAAAAAATTTGGAGGAAATGAGAATTTTGGCTGGTTTTTGACGCTTGATTGGAAAGAAGTAGACTATAGCAATGAAAAGAACCATATTCCAAATTACCACGACGACTTGACCATGTGGGGAGGCAGGAATTTTACAACGGATTTAACGCTCTCATATAACAGGACGGCTGAATACTTACCGTATCCTAAAGGTTTTGCTTCAGAAATATATTTGTCAAAGGCGTACGAAGGTTTGGGCGGAGAATTTGATTACTTGAAATACTGGGTTCAACTTCGTTATTACTTTCCTTTCCAGCTAAAAGACGTGGTGGGAGACCTTCTTGATATAGACGCTTTATCTGACGAAATGCCAATTATTTTAGCAACCCGTTTCCGGATTGGCGCATCAACAGTTTCAACCCTTCCCGCTTTTGCCCGCTACTCGCTTGGAGGAGAAAGCACTTTGCGCGGATATGACAGCAGAACTTTTGAAGGGACTAAAATGATGCTTGCGAACGCAGAATTGCGCATACCGATACAATCGATACTTTCTATAGTTGGATTTTATGATATAGGAAACGCCGGTAACGATATAGATTATTTCAGCGACCTTAACTCAAATTATGGATTTGGCGTGCGGGTTAATACGCCAATGGGAAAAATACGTCTAGATTACGCTCTTGGCGGAGATGAGAATCGTTTCTATTTTGGATTTGGAGAGATGTTCTAATAAATTTAAAAAGGCTGTGGCTTATTTTGCCGTGGTCTTTTTTTTGCTCATGCCATCCGAATCTCACGCGATTTCAATAAAAGGTATGCCAAAATGGGTTGCTACCACTGCTATCCGCAGCGTTGAAGCTGTTTGGAATGAGATTAAGCTTTCAATACCAAAAGAAGAACAGGAAAGTACATTAATAATTGTTATCAAACAACTTTTCCAAGGGTATGAGATCAACGAAATAAAACGGGTAAACGTGGACGACCTTGAAGTATTATTTATAAATACGGGCGACAGTTCGAACTGGAGCGTGGAAATCAATTATCCGCAATTGCGCGAACCTACAGACGAATGGTTTAGTAAAGATATTGAAGGAATTGACAAAGATATACTTAGTTTAATAAACACTATTCCTATCGAAGCGCTGTCATGGATGGACACAGCGCTGCGCGAACAAATCAAAAGCCTTGTAGAAGAAAGGGCATCGGGGTGGGATTTTTCCATTATCGTTCGTTTAAGTAATGAAAGTAAACTGATGCAGATTTCTTTTTCGCCCCTTCAACCCTATGTGCTTTCGATAACGCCAAGCGTAACGTCAAATGCTCTCCCCGTAATGTTTCACTCAGACCTTTCAGCAAAACTGGTGACCGACATGTCTCCAATAATAGGAATTCCCGTGTCATGGGCAAAACAGCATGAAGAAGATATATCGCAATTAGCCGTAAGCAAACTTGAAGATCGTAACGCGGTTGCTAACATACATGCGTCGGTTAGCGCAAAGTTTACTCCCGAACAGGTGTCAAAGTTAGATACTTCAATTGACAGCGAAGTGTTTTTCTTCAGCCTAAAACTTGCCGGTTACGCAGGGGTAAGGGATAGACCTCCGGAATTATGGCTTACCGCAGGATGGAAAACTTACAATTTTACCAACTTACCACTTGATTTATACAGTGAATCTTACATTACGCTTGATGAATTCAAGTTTCACACAAGATTGGGAGGACGCTTTGAAGTCCATGAAGGGGTAATGATAGGCGCTGAAATGGCGTTTCCCGGAGATAACATATGGTTTCGGCTTTGGTGGGATGACAGAAGAAGAAAACCTTATTTCTGGTGGCGCTGGAATACGGATTTAGGTCATAACTTCGCGCTTGGAGTGCGCGTAAGAGACGATCTTGCGCTGGAGCTTCATTACGACGAAACTTTCAGGGATAAACTCAGTCTCAGAGGTATTTTCCAGTTTTAGGTCATAATTAATCAAGAATAAAATTAAATTTACTCTTGACTTTTTTTTACAAAATAGCATAATTTGAAAAGGGTAGTGTAATGTTTATGATTCAGAAGCGTCCCCAAAGGGACGTTTTTTTATTCTACGTAAACCAGAAAGGAAATACAATGAAAGAAAATATGAATGAAGAACGCGGGAATATAGTATCAGGTTTTGAAGAGTATCCCATCAGAGAGGAATTGCTTCTCGCAATACGAAGAAAAGGGTTCAAAGAACCTACTCCTGTGCAAAGAAAGGTGTTTGAGCTTGATAATTTTGCGCAGGATTTAATTGTGCGGGCAAAAACGGGGTCGGGAAAGACGCTTGCGTTTTTGGTCCCATTACTTGAGAGTATAAATCCTTCCACGCGTTCTCCAGCAATACTGATTCTGTCTCCCACTCGCGAGCTTACGCAACAGACAGAAAAAGAAGCAATTTGGCTCGCGAGTACAATGGATATATCGGCTGTGTCTCTCGTTGGAGGGCTTGAAATGGCGCCTCAAATCCGTTCGCTCAGAGAAGGAGCGGCGATAGTTGTAGGCACTCCCGGAAGGACCCTTGACCATATAAACCGGGGAACGCTGAACACCAAAAATATTCGTTCCGTAGTGCTTGACGAGGGCGACTTGATGTTGGACATGGGATTCCGCGAAGAGCTTGAAGGAATTCTGGACTCTCTTCCAACCGAAAGGCGTACATGGCTGTTTTCCGCGACGATGCCGGATGAGGTGCGCCAACTCGCAACGAAATACCTTGAGTCCCCTCATATGATATCGCTGGTCTCTGACGGAGAGCAGCATGAGGATATATCGCACAAAGTTTATCTCGTCCCGATGCGCAGAAGATTCGAAGGGCTTGTAAACGTTCTGTTATGGGAAAGACCAAAGCGCAGCCTCATTTTTTGCCACACGCGAATGGACGTCATAGAAGTATCTCAGAAACTTCAGGAGGAAGGGTTCGGAGCGGGCGCTTTGCACGGAGAAATGACGCAAAGAGAGCGCAACGCCATACTTACGTCATTTAAAAATGGGTCTATCCCGTTGCTTGTCGCAACGAACGTTGCGGCTCGCGGACTTGACGTGGAAGGAGTGTCGCATGTTATTCAGCTTGGTTTGCCGGACGACATGGACACATTCGTACATCGAAGCGGGCGGACTGGCAGAGCGGGAAACGAAGGAACAAACCTCATACTGCTTTCTCCCCTTGAAGCGGGACGATTCAAAGGAATACTGCGCTCATCCAAAATGAGAATTGAATGGGCAGACGTTCCGGAAATTGATAAAATACGCGAGTCACAGAGAGAAATTGCGGAAGAACGTCTTTTAAAAGCTCAGCCGTTACCCGAAGATTCTACGGACTACACCGCGTGGGCGGCGGATCTGCTGGAAAGGGCGGAGCCAAAAATGCTCATAGCTAAACTGCTTAGCCTTATTAATTCCCGTTCGACAAAAGGATACAACTTGTCAAGCGACCTTGAAAGAGAGCGGGAGCGCCGCGAGCGTTCTTTCCGCGCGGCAGCTTCTTCTGAAGCTCGTCCAAAAACGGGCGCCAGATCATTTTTGCGTCCAAAAGGGACGATATTACGTTTTAAGGGCGGGCGCGGGACAGGTCTTGACGTAGGAAAAGTTTTGCGCGCGGTATGTTCGGCGCTTGACGTTGGCAGCAGCGAAGTTGGCGCGATAAGGATAGGCGAAAATACCGTTGACGTTGAATTATTGCCTGTAGCTTTCTCGCGTTATATTCAAAACAAGTCCAGATTGGCAAAGAAGGGACTTGTACCTGACAACACAGAAGATAATACAATATCGGAGACCCGCTCGGGCAGGCTTTCCAAAATCAAGGAGTCAAAATTCTCCACAAAACGCTCCGACTATTTCGATAGAGGCGAAGTTAAAAAGCCCTATGAAAAGCGCGCTAAATGGAGCGAAAAGGAAAAATTCGGCAGAAAAAACGAAAAGTGGGAAAAACTGAGAAATAACAGACCCTAATTTTCGCCTCTTTTCAAACGAGACCGACGCCCGACGGCTTTGTAGGGTCGGGCGCCTACCGTTGTTTCGGGACGATGTGGGCTCCCCCCTGTCGCTGACGCGACATCCCCCCTCATAAATGAAGGGGGCTCCATTTGTCATTGCGGGTTGTGCGTGGCGGCGACGTTGGCGTTACGCCCCTTAGCATTGTAGGGGCGGCGACCCGCCGCCCGTCTTTAAAGTTAGCCGAATCCCCATTTCCTCCCGCTTTTGTTGTTCGATGATTATGTTAATTTAACAATAAACGCAACATCCTATCGCCCGTCCTTATAAACCTCTACCATTGCTAAATAGCATTGTAGGGGGCGGGCGCCCCCAAGGGGGCTTTATCTTCCGGCTTCGCCGGAATTCACTTGTCCTCGACAACCCATTCTGGCTGCCGGAACCGCTCTTTTTTGCATTTGCCTTTCACTAACCGCCCACTGTCTTTCAAGCATCAAGCTTTATTCAAAGCGTCCTGCCAGCCTTTTACAACGTCGTCCATCCAGTTCAATTCATTTTTCAAATCGGAAACCAATCTGTTTCTGGAATCCTCGGCTTTTTGCTTTGCGTTGCTTTTATTCTTATCGTTAGTAAAATCATAGTTACTGCCGTTAAAATTGTCCTTATAGCGGCAATGATAAGAGCAAATCACATCTCCCGGCGGCACATATGAACATTCATCTTTACATGATATTGAGGTAACCTGAGCAAGCCGTTCATCGGTAATTAAATTTCGCATCCCTTGCAAATAATTAATATACTGCGCCAGCATGTCCTTGTATGACTTATATGCGGCGGATTTCTTATAGTCTTTTTCTATTGGATCGACAAAAGCCATTTCCTGCAGCAAGGACAACATCACATTAGCGCCTACGATAAAAACTGAAATCCCTTTCCTCTTAAAATTCTCCTGCCGCAATATATTGAGCGCAGGATTCAATATCAGGTCTCTCTGGTCTTTCAGAGTATTAGTCAATGAAACCCTATCTTCAGGATGCGCTTCTTTTTCATTTTTATAGAAAAACGTAAGGCAATTCTGCGTCGAATCTATTTGACCGGATTGTTCCTGCACCGTTTGCTCCGCGTTCGCGTCTTTAACGATTTTAGCCAACTCCTGACACAATTGTCTTGTATCTATCTGTGAGTTGCTTCCAAAAATCTGTTCAATCAGCTTAGAGCCTAATGAGCTAGCCATTCCCTTCGCAAAACTTACCAAAAGTCCGGACGCAATTGAAACTATTCCAAACCCTCTCGGTTGAGCGCCGTGTTTTATAAATGCCATCTGCGGCTTGGCAAAATAAACCGTGCCCAAATTAGTCGTACGCCTTAGCACCGGAGAACCATATTTTATGTTGCCGGTTAAGGAAGTGGAATAAGAAATTAAGTCCTCAACGATTTTCTCATCCGTCGCCGACGCCCATTGGTTGTTGACTTCTTTTAAGAAACAGGCTTCGGCGTTTCTCAGCTCAATTTCTTGATCGCCTGCAAGCCGGGGGAATTGATCCTGTTCTAGAATCGGGAGTTTGACGGGTTCATGACTGCAAACTATATCCACATTCTCCTGCTGGTCTTCATCTGAGTCAAAAAAAGCTTGCAACTTCTCCCTTACATATTTCCTGCGATCCACTTCCGGCGCAGTTTCTCCAAATAGAATTACTAAACTCATTCTGATACCTCCACATAGTTTTTTACTTCAAAATTGCGGTATAGTAGCCATACAAAAAACAACAGACCTACTCATGCACAACAACATAGCATGAAAAAAGGTCTGTTTCTGAATTGTTACGAAAAAATCACATTTTAAGCTATTCTATTATAAAAGCATATCCTTTGCCGTAATGGCTCAAAATAGAGAAATCATCAGTGTTTCCCTCGTTTAGCTTCTTTTTTATTTGCGAAATATGCTTGCGGAGCGCGCCGGAATTGTTGTTCATGGTAGTTCCCCAAACGCTTTCATAAATAATCCTGTCCGAGAGTTCCCTGCCCTCGTTTTGTATTAGCAAAAGGAGTATGGCAAATTCCTTTGGGGTAAGCTCCGCATCGCGTCCATCCACAAATGCTTTACTCTGCGGTATTTGAAGTGTCAAGCCCCCACGCATAATCTCCGTTACTTCGATTATCTTTTTTCTATTCTTACTCTCTCTTCGTAGTAGGCTACAGACTACCGCCAGAAATTCGTCGTTTTCATAAGGCTTTGTCAAATAATAATCACCGCCCAAACCAAGTCCGGTCAGCTTGTCGTCAAGCTCCTTTTTACCTGTGAGGAACAAAACCGGCGCGTCGTTATCAGCTTGCAACTCCTTGCACAGCGAAAATCCGTCGCCGTCCGGCAACACCACATCAAGAATAAACAAGTCCGGCTTATTATCCCGCGCTAACGCCCGCGCTCCGGCGGCGTTTGCGGCAAGCAGAACGGCGTATCCCTTGCGCTTTAGCAGTCGCCCGTTGAGCCGCGCCATTTCCTCGTCGTCCTCCACTATCAGAATCAAAGGCTTATGGTTACTCATTATCAGGTTCCTCCATCAACGTAAATGTAATTTTTGTTCCGCGTCCTTTTTCGCTGTCTATCCAAATATCCCCGCCGTGCGACGCGATGATCTGGCGGCAGAGGTAAAGCCCGATGCCGTGTCGCCAGCAATCCCTTTTGAATGAGGTTGCGTATTGTTTCATAACGTCCTCCGATAGCGTCGCGTCCATACCTTCGCCGTTATCCGTCACGCTGACCGTTTGAGTTTTCGACTCTCGCGTGAGCTTCACCGTAATCACGCCGCCTTTGGTATGCCGAACTGCATTAGAAATAATATTTATCATAACCTGCTCAATTCGCGCCCCATCAACCCAAATCTTTGGCAGATCCGGCTGTAAATCGTATGCAATGCGGTTGTTATTCTTATCCAACAACTTAAATTGCACGTCGCATACAGTTTTCAGCAGTTGGGAGAACTGCGTGGGCTGACGGGAAAGCGCAAGCCTCCCTGTTTCGATAGCCGTTGTATCCATTAAATCCGCCAGAACCCTGCCAAGCAACATAACGCGTTTATCAATTCTTTCATGGTTTTCCAAGATTTCTTCCATATTTGCAAGCGGCATTTCTTCCAAAAGCGCGATCGTGTCCGCGCTGCTTGCGGAAATGATAGCCAGCGGCGTACTCATTTCATGAGCGACTGTTGCAAGAAAATCGCTTTTCATTTTGTCATATTTTGTCAGCGTTTCGTTCCGCGCTTCCAGTTCGCGATTCATTTCTTTCATTTGCATTTGACGAACATGATACATACGAATGTGAAGCATGACAACAAGCATTAGCAACACGCCCGACGCCACAATGCCCATTATCGAGTCGACGAGATAAAAGGATTCCGCGTCGGCAACATAAACCGTTTCCGGATAAAAATACGCGATAATGCAACAGCCGACGTATAGAACAAACTCAATCACGAGCGCGCCCCGTCGCTCATGTTTTTCAAGCATTATCGTTGTGTAGATTATAGCGAATATAAAAAAACACGGCATTCCGCCCTTGTATCCGCCCGACGAAAAAAACAATACGGGGAAAGCAATCATAAACACCGCTACTATTATTACCCAACAGCAAAGCCTGTAGCTTAATATTCTACCGGCTAAGTACAGCAAAGCAACAGCCAGCAGGAAAGATAACAAGCAGATGATTATATTTGCCAAACCTGCATCAGATAAAACCGAAACAACTGCGCCCGCAAGGCTCGCCGCCATCCCGGCGAACCCCAGCAAATTGAATGTCTGTATATTCAGATCAAGGCTTTCATCAAAGTATTTGCGTTTAAATCTGTACATTATAATTGAGACGATGTGGGCTCCCCCCTGTCGCGCGCGCGACATCCCCCCTCATAAATGAAGGGGGCTCCCTTTGTCATTGCGGGTTGTGCGTGGCGGCGACGTTGGGCGCCGCCCGTTGTTTCTCACAAATATTTCTTTGCGTCTTTGAAAAAGCTAACGACAATCAGTGTGACAACAATCCCGATAGGGAACGCCGCAATGATGGAAACGCTTTGCAGATTATTAAGCGAATTCTCCGAGAAAATCAACGCAATCGGAAACAATATGAACATTATCGCCCAAAATGTACGAATTAATTTGTCCGGTTCTTCCCCCGTTTGAATCTCTTTGTACGAGTAGCTGGAAATCACCATAGTCAGCGCGTCAAACGTGGTTGCATAAAACGCAATCATATTTACGGAAAGAAGGATAAGTCCAAAAGCCGGAAGCGGCAGCGTTTCGAAAACTTTTATAATTGTTTCGGGAATTGAAGCCCCGCCGGCTATCGTGCCCGCAACGTCGACTCCATGCTTAATCTGCTGCGCGAGTCCGTAATTGCCAAGGATTATAAATGAAGTGAATGTTCCCGCCAGTCCCCAAAAGTAACCACCGAGAACGGTATTTTTAACTGTTCTGCCTTTGCTGATCATGCCAATAAAGAACGGCGTTGCAACGCACCATGCCATCCAGTACGCCCAGAAATAAATCGTCCAAGTTTGCGGGAACGAGTCTTGTCTAAGAGGATCTGTCCAAGTAGATAGCCCAATGAAGTTCTGCACTAAGTTTCCAAGCGACGCTAATCCTGTTTCCAGAATATAGCGCGTTTCTCCGCCCCCAATCAAAAAATACAGCAGTAACGTAAAAAACAGATAAACGCAGAAATCCGCCAGTTTTGAGATTCCTTTAATTCCTGTTAGCACAGCTATTGTGTATACGGCGCAGATTAGTAACAGAATGACAATTGCGAGCATTGCGGTGGCTTCTATTCCAAGCACGTGAGCCATTGCGGCGGAAAGCAGCGGCGTTGCCAAAGAGAAAGTTGTTGCAGTGCCGGCGAGAAGTGAGAAAATTGCTATTAAGTCTATTATCTTTCCAATGGGACCGTCAATTCTATCACCAAGAACAGGTCGGCATGCTTCGGAAAACTTTTTCTTTGTCCGCCCTTTGATGTGCAACATAAATCCAAACGATACGGCAAGCACAATGTAAAAACTCCATGCTATCGGTCCCCAATGAAATAGTGGAAATGTCGGCGCCCAAACCTGAACCTCGCCTAACCTGTTTACGTACGGTTCAGGCACATAGAGCGACCACTCGCACAATGAGTAGAAGAGAATATCAGCAGCCATAGTGGATGTAAAAATCATAGCCCCCCACGTGAACGAGCTGAATAGCGGCTTTTCTATATTTCCGAGCTTGATTTTGCCATAGCCTGAGAACGCCATGTACATGGTGGCGCCGAGCGAAAGGACGCCTAATAAGAGATAATAAATGCCCATATCGTCGCCTATGAAATTCCTAACTGATATGAGTACGAGTTTTGACTGCTCAGGTATAAACATAAACAACGCGCATAAAAACAATACGACTATTAATGGCACAATCGTTGATATCCAATCGATTTGTGACAATTTGAATCCTGTTTTCAACTTAATCCCTCCTGTAGAAATTTTTCATATGAATTGTCAATATTGACCAGTTCCTTAATGCTATCTATTTCGATGATGTCGCCGCTGTTGATTTTTCTTACTTTTAGCTGATATTCGTTGATATGCAGAAACATCGGAATATCGTCCCAAAAAACATCTGTTTTTCCGTTATATTCAAACTCTTCCACAAGATGAGCTTTTAGTTTTTCTCCGTCCGGTTTACTCCAAAATGAAATGCCAAACAATTCCCAGCCGTTTCGACCGCCAGTTTTGCTGCATGATATAACCACGCCGTTTTGATCTGTTGTTTGCAACCATTCATCTGTTTTTTCCGTCCATATGCTGCAATAACCGGAAAACTCAAATCGGGGATCTAATACTTTCGTGTTGCGAAGCAGGAAATCGCCTTCAATAATTATGCAATCTCCCAAAAACTCGCGCGCGACATATAATGATGAGATATTATTGCATTCTTTGTAATATGGGTTCTCTATCAGTTTCAGTTTGATTTTTTTATATTTTTGCGGCAAATACTCAAAACGCTCTTTCAAATGCCCTACTATCACATAAATTTCGACGATTCCATTTTGAATCAGCCCGTCAATCATGTTATCTATCAATTTCTTCCCGTTGATTTCAAGCAGCGGTTTTGGAATAATATCGGTGATTGGGCGCAGCCTTTTCCCATAGCCGGCGGCTAAGATAATCGCTTTGGTGGCTGCGTGTTTTTCCGTCGAATAGTCATGCCCCATAAGTTTTTTATACTCCGCTGCAAAAATGTGATAGTAATCCTTTGCGAAACGATACTGCCGCAGCGCGTATTCGCCGAATTCGACGCCCATATTGCGTTTATATTCGCACCAGTTGCTCCACGTGAGCCCGCATATCGCGATATATGCGTAAATCTTGATTCTTACTTCATGCGGGCATCCCTCATCAAAATAGCAGTCAATCAGCTTATCAACCTGCTCTCTGTCATACATCGCATATACTGCAAACATGGCTATATCAATATGCGGATCCTGCATTCCGGCGTATTCCCAGTCAATCATTCGTATTTCTTCTTTGCCGTTGCGGCTTACAAAAAGGAAGTTATCCGATACTGAGTCAATGTGTGACAGGGCGTTTTCTTTTTCTATTGAATCTATGAATTTTTGGAGCCGCATAACGTTAGCTTTTGTATTTTCGTAATCCCTGAAACATGAAGACGGAACGCTCCAAAGCGATTCGTAATACTCTATTCGTTCAAAGGCGTCAAATGTATGCTCCACAGTAATATTTGACCTATGGAATTCCCTCAGTTTTTTCATACATTTTTCCACATCGGTGAAGTCAAACGGGGAACAAGTTCGGGCGTCTTCTATGAACTGCGTTATCTTATACCCGTTTTCCTTGTTAATATAAACAATATCGTCGCAAATTCCAAGCTGAGATATCTTTTGATAAACGGAATATTCTTTTTCCCTGTCAATAAGTTTCTCCGTACCTTCTCCGGGTATGCGCATTATGTAACGCGTGTTTTCGCAGGTAAAAATAAATGAACGGTTTGTCATCCCTTTCTTTAAAATATTGATATCCTTGATATTTTCAGGCGCGCTGCGGAGTTCTTTTGCAATTAGATTAATTACATCTGATTTTAACGTCTTTGATTCGTCGTCTAATTCACGCAGTTGTTCGTAGGTATTTATCTCGAAAACTCTGGATGAAGAAACTATCTTTGCCGGAACAATCATTTTGTCGTTGTCATCATATAACGTTTCTTCCCAAAAGGTATGGTCGAATTCTTTTTTGCGGGAATATATCGCAAGCTTTTCACGCACTTTTTCGCAGGTCTCCCCGTGCAAATACGAAATGCCTATCATGGCTACGCCGCCAGTTCCATACGTTTTGACTAAATCTCTTTTTCGCGTTAAACGTACGGAACTGTCATCATCCGCTAAATCCGTAACCATGTACCATGAATACCATTCATTTTCGCAAAATGGATTGTCCTTACACCATACATCACATGGGAGAATGTAGGTGTTATCGATCTTTTCTTTCATCAGCGAAAGGGAATGCAGGTTGTTTTTTAAGGCGTAGTCCATATTAACAACCAGCTTAACGTTGAACTTATCTGTCAGGTAATCATACTGCTCTTTCAAAAAACCTACAACAACTGTAATATCAGTTACTTTTGCAGATATCAACTGGACAATCAGTCGCTCTATAAGAAGTTCGCCATAGACTGTGACTAATCCTTTAGGCGTTTCCATATTTATCGGCGACATGCGCAAGCCATAACCGGCAGCCAGAATTATTGCATTTTTGGGGCGCTTTTTGTTTAATTCGTCATATGCTTTGCCAGTAGGCAAAACAGCGTCGCTCACGTAACCTTCGTTTATTAGCGTCTTCAGAGCTTGGTTCGCTTTGCCTAACGAATACCCGGACGTTTTCGCCAGAATTCTTTGGTTAACAAACGGTTTATTTATAATTGCGTTCAGAATATCATAGTCTGAAATTTTCATGAAAATTCTTATCTCCTATTTTAGTGAACATAGTGATCAAATTTTCCCTCTCGTTTAGCTTTTTGTCAATAGAATAACCTATAAGAACGTACTCGAAAAATAGAAATCTGACCTCCCGCTGATGCAAATTAACCATTATCATCGTGGGCAATCGTCTACTCCCCCCTGTCGCTTCGCGACATCCCCCCTCATAAATGAAGGGGGCTACACTTGTCATTGCGGGTTGTACGGGGCAGCAACTTTGGGCGTTACAGCCACTACCTTGACAAATATTAATTACACGTGTTAATGTATTGACATTATTACGGAGCGAGGTGATACTGATTAACAAAAGAAAAGCATTTTCCTCTTCGGAAATCATCTCCATACTTAAAGCGGATGGCTGGGTGTTGAACAAAACAGAAGGAAGTCATCATCAATTCAAACACCCACAAAAAAAGGGCAAGGTAACAGTTAAGCATCCGGATAAAGATGTTCCAAGCCCAACGGCGAAAGCAATATGGATACAAGCAGGACTCTGGTAGAGTCATTACAAGGAGGTTAAAAATGAATAAGCCTGACAAATACAAATTTCCCGCTTTTCTTGGATTTGACGCCCCAACTGGTCGCTACTACATTTTGTTTCCTGATCTTCCTGGTTGCACCACAACAGGCGACACTGAGGAAGACGCTATTAAAAGCGCCAAAGAGGCGATGTCACTTCATCTCTTTGGCATGGAGAGCGATGAGGACGATATCCCATCTCCAAGTTCTATAGTAGGACTTCAGGGGGAAAACGAAGAAACGGTTGTACTTATTGAAGTTTGGATGCCTTATTTTAGAGATAAAATGGAAACGAAAGCTGTCAATAAAACCGTTACACTCCCCGGATGGCTGGATAAAGTTGGTAAGGCAGCAAATCTTAATTATTCTCAAATTCTACAGGACAGCATTATGGAACGTCTGGGTATCAGCAGGAGAACTGTTCAAGAGAAAAAAATCAAGATTTCGAGCTAATCAACAGCGCGTCCTGAATAACCTCCGGCGTTAGCCTCTGAATGTCGATCATCAACAGCGCGTCCTGAAGGGACGCGACAACAATAACCTCCGGTGTCAACCGGAGGACTAGACAACACCCACAACCCTTAAGCCCCAACGGGGCGTTACAAAACCAGAGGAAAAATCGTCAACTGTGTGTGACACCTCATGAATGTTGTAGAGGCAGCAACTTTGGGCGTTACAGCCCCATAGCATTGTAGGGGCGGCAACCTGCCGCCCGTTCTTTAAAGTTAGCCGAATCTCCTTTTCCTCCCGCTTTTGTTGTACGATGATTATGGTAATTTAACAATAGACGCAATAACCTGCCGTCCATCCTTATTGCGAATGTCGATCATCAACAGCGCGTCCTGAAGGGCGTAGCGCTGATTTGAATCGTCTTCGCGAGCGTAGCGCGGCGATCCAGTCCCTTCTTTTATCTTTTTCTTTTATCTTTTTCTTTTTTCTTTTGTTTTTATCTTTTGTTTTTTCCTTTGTTTTTTCCTTTGTTTTTTCTTTTGTTTTTTTCTTTTGTTTTTTCCTTTGTTTTTTTCTTTTGCCTTTATCTGACAACTGACAACTGATAACCGATAACTATTTTTTTATCCACTGTCCACTGTACTTTCCCAACGTTACAAAACCAGAAATACCAAAACATTATCCAGATGAAATGAAACAAATAACGTAACAGAAACATGTGAGATTATGAGAATTGCATAAACATAACAATAAAAGCAAAAATAACCAATTATTACCATAGAAAATAATAGTCAAAATAATGTAAAAAACTTCTTGCCAAATATTTAAAATATGATAAAATAATAGCAACGGATTGAGATGCAATCTCGGATCCGTTGCTACTCAAAACCACAGTCGTTGGGGGACTGAAGAGATGAGCAACGGTAATAATAACAAAGTTTTTAACAAAAAGCAACAGAATACTTAAGGTTTAACTAATTTAAACTAAAGTTAACTATTGTGTCATAAGACCAATTTCAGGCGGAAGATAGCCCAAATTGGTTCGTTGATGGTCGATAGCTACTTTAGTTTATTTTTTTTCAAATACGATTACAAACACAAAAAATAACTTTCGAGTTTTACGATAGAGATTTGCAGCAAAGGAGTATTTAGTTTGGCGCGAGAGACGCAAGAGCAGCAGCAACGATTATACGGCAAATTGTCGCGCGAACTTGGGGCGGTAGTTATCTCTATACTAGAGAACCCCAATACAATAGAAATTTGCGTTAATTCCGACGGTCATATCTGGATGGAGGGCAAGAGCGTGCCCCTTCACGACACGGGAAAAACTCTATCCGCCGACAGACTGCTCGCCGCTCTGGGGACTATCGCAGCAATGCTTGGGACGGAACTAAACGAGTCCACCCCAATTCTGGAGGGAAGATTGCCGCTCGACGGCTCGCGCGTGGAAGGATCCATCCCGCCGGTAAGCCCGGACGGACCGTCGATCAGCATAAGAAAACACGCGTCGGCTGTATTTCCGCTGGAGCAATACGTATCAGAGGGGCGAATACATAGGGAACACGCCGACTATTTACGAAAGTGCATGGCAAAAGAACGAAATATCCTGATAGCGGGCGGAACAAGTTCCGGGAAAACTACCTTTGCGAACGCCCTTATTAAGGAGCTTTTGGAGATAGCTCCTAAAGACAGACTCATCATTATGGAAGACACAATTGAATTACAATGCGCTACGACAAATAAACAAAACTTCGTGACAACTGACAATGTCACAATGCGTAAACTTTTAAAAATGACATTAAGATACCGCCCCGACAGAATAATCATCGGAGAGGTTAGAGGCGGAGAAGCGCTTGATCTTTTGAAAAGCTGGAACACCGGACACCCCGGAGGGATAGCCACGGTACACTCAAACTCCGCCGCTTCGTCGTTGATACGGTTGGAGCAGCTTATTTTAGAGGTAAGCCAAAACCCTATGTCTACACTGATCGCCGAGGCGATCGACGTCGTTGTCTACATGGAAAAGCGCGGAAAGTATGGAAGACAGGTTACGGAAATTATTGAGGTTAAAGGGTATAAGGAGGGGATAGGTTACGAATATGACTCTATTTACAACATGGTGGCTTATGGTGAGGTTTAGTTTGAAATAGTTTTTATCGGATTTTAAAAATAAAAAAATGAAAAGGAGATGCGATGATTATGAAAAAGTTTGGTGTTCTTTTAGTTTTAACATTGACTTGCGTATTCTTATTTGCCGGATTTGCGGAGGCGGCAAATTTGGGAGACACTCCGTGGGAAAAAGCTCTTAAGGTTATCGTGGATTCACTGACCGGACCTATAGCGTTTGCTCTTGGGCTTATGATGATCGTGTGCGGCTTTTGCGGCATCGCGTTTGTCGGGGCTGATATTGGAGGATGGATTAGATGGGTTGCAATGGCGGCGATTCTTGCGGGAATGCTTGGCGCCATGCCAACGGTACTAGGCTTATTTGGTTTAACTTCCGTAATGTTGATGTAGACACGGTGTTTCCACATGAACGAATTGCCTCGCTCGGTCCTAATCCACAGAAGCCTGGTACGTCCGCAGCTCATTATGGGCTGCGAAAGATTCATGTTTTTAATGCTCTGCATGATCGTGACATTGCTTGCGGGCCCGGGCGGATTTATGGTAGGGAATTTTAAAAATGTACTAATAGCCTTTATTGTATTTCTCATTGGCAGGTCCCTTCTGGTTTATATGGCAAAGATTGATCCGTGTATGTCGGAAGTGTTTCGCCGCAGCGTCCTGTATCGCGCGGAATATCCAGCGCGCGGAACGGTGGGATTTCAGAACGTTCCGAAGCCAAAACGCTGGTAGCAAGGCGGTGTTATTTTGAGCGTATTAGGAGCTGCAAAAACACAACACGAAATAGGTTTATCCGACCTTCTGCTATATCAGACATTAGTGGAAGGGGACGTGATGGAATTAAAAAATGGCGCCCTACTTGCCGGATTCTGGTACACAGGACCTGACCTGGAATCTGCAACGAAGGAAGAAATTGAAGCCCTTTCCGCGTACATCAATCGCGCGTTCGCGAGGCTCGGAAAGGGCTGGATGATTCATTTTGAAATGATTCGCAAACCTGCTGAAGGATATCCTGACGGATACTTTGAAGAACCCACAAACCTGATAATAGACCTTGAAAGATATGCCCAACACCAGCAGGAAGGCAAGCATTTCGAGACAAAAATAGCCCTTTTCCTTACGTACCTTCCGTTGATTTTTGAGCAGGCGGGAAAGGCTCGAAAGATTCTAAAATTCATCACCGGCGAGAGCGAAGAGAGACACAAAGAGGCTTTGGAAGAGAACTTGAAATATTTTCAGGATAAAATCTGGGAAATTGAAAATGTACTGACAGCAAGTAAACAAATAAGGCTTTCTCGTATGGGAATATCGAGCGAAACTCTAGATGGTGAAAACGTAATTTATTCTGATCTCTTGCAAGCGCTTAATTACGTAATAAATGGTCATTGGCAGCCCGTAAGACTGCCATTACCCGCTCCGACTTATCTTGACACTATGCTTGCAAGAGATTTACTAGTAGGCTATCCGCTCGTACATGACAACAAATTCCTGATGGCAATAACTATAATGGGGTATCCGCATGGCAGTTTCCCGGGGATATTGCACCAATTGGCGGTTTTACCTTTTGAACTCCGTTGGAGCAACCGTTTAATCTGCATGGACTATATCGAAGCAAAAAGCATGTTGGATAAATTACGCAAACAATGGTCTCAGAAGGTAAGAGGTTTTTTTGCACAAATATTGAATATGCAGAACGCCCCTTTGAACCTCGACGCCGTGGCAATGGTGGAAGACCTCGACGCGGCTATAGCCGCTATTGACGCCGGGGATATTTCGTACGGCAACCACACGTCAGTAGTGCTGATTCGAGGCAATAGTACGGAAGAGCTTGAAGAAATCGCGAGAGAGGTTATAAAAGTATGCGAATTTCGGGGATTCATGACGCGGATTGAAAAACGGAACGGCATGGAAGCGTTCCTCGGAAGCCTGCCCGGTAACGGATACGAAAATGTCAGGCGACCATTAATAAGCAGCTTGAATTTTTCGGACATCATGGAATCCACCACCGACTGGACAGGCGCCTTACACTGTCCTTCAGGTCATTTTTCGCCAAAAAGTCCGGCGTTGCTCCAAGCGGCATCCGTCGGCTCAACTCCGTTCCGGCTGAATCTTCATGATGGGGACGTCGGACACACGCTTATTCTCGGTCCCACCGGCGCGGGAAAATCTACCCTGCTTTCGTTGATTGCTTCGCAGTTTGAGCGTTACGAAGGTGCGCGCATTTTTGTTTTCGACAAAGGGTATTCGATGTTTCCCTTAGCGACGGCATGTATGAATGCCGCGCATTACGACATCGGAGGCGAAGATAAAATGCGTTTTTGCCCCCTCGCGTCATTAGATACGCCTATTGATAGGATGGACGCGCAGGAATGGCTGGAAGCAGCTGTTGTCCTATCTCAAGGAGGACCTCCGACGCCGGAGCAGCGTGACCTTATTCACCAGGCGTTGGTGACGCTTGCGAACACCACGAATAATTCAAAAGAAAGGACTATGACGCACTTTCTTGGAACCATTCAGGACACCGAGCTGCGCCAGATTTTAGGTTATTACGCCGGAGACCGTCCGGGCGGGCTTCTTTTGGACGGCGAGAGTAATGACATTCAATACCGACCATTTACGGTATTTGAGCTTGATAACGTATTCAATATGGATAAAAAACTTGTCATGCCAATTTTGCTGTTCATGTTCCGAGAGATAGAAAAGCGGCTGAACATGACCATCGAAGGGCAAAGGAACCCGCCGTCGCTCATCATCATTGACGAGGCGTGGACGGCGCTTTCGCATGAAATGTTTCAGGCGAAAATACGCGAGTGGCTTTTAGTGCTTCGAAAGAAAAACTGCGCCGTGGTCCTCGCCACGCAGAACTTGACGGATATCGTGAACTCTCCAATCCGGCAGACGATTCTTGACTCGTGTTTCACAAGAATACTTTTGCCGAATCCAGGCGCAAAAAATGACGATCTCAGGGAGCTTTACATGGGACATTTGGGCTTAAACAAAAGGCAAGTGGACATCATCTCAAGCGCCATAATGAAACAGCACTACTATTACTCCGCTCCCAACAGCCGCAACAATAGATTATTTGATTTAGGACTTGCGCCCGTCGCGATGTCGTTTGTCGGCGCGGCGGGGAAGGATGACCTGAAAATGGTGCGTAAACTACAGGCGGAACACGGAGATTTATGGGTTAAACACTGGCTACATCAACGAGATTTGAAATCATGGGGCGATTTATGGGAGGAGAAGTATTTAAGTTTAAGTGAATCAGTATAAAAAAGGGAGGAATAAAAAATGTCTATATATAAAAGAATAATTTGCATGTTAATGGTAATTGTTTTTGCATTATCTAGTTCCTCGTTAATGGTTATTGCAGAAGACAACCGTCCATCTAAAGATGGGCAAACTGAAATAAAAAGTAGTTCAAACACTGACCAATTTGATTGGGAAACATTCTGGAAAGGCATCAGGATGTTTGCCAAAGGTTGGTTTTATTACTATACCCCATATGACGAATTCATGCAAGCAGGGATAGAAGAATTTGGTGACCCTAGAAACACTGGCAGTAACTCTACCACCGATAGCAGTATAGCCAACAATACCAACGGCGCCATTAACCAAATCACAAGCACCAACGGAGGGCACGTAAGTAACGAGTATAATGAAAACTATGCCAGTACAGTTGTCTACAGCAACGCTCCCGATTATGCCCTTGAAAGAACTCAAGATATGAATAAACAATTACTGCAAAGACAAATTACACAATTCAATAGAATGATAAATAACCAACGCACACAAATTGATAACCAACGCATACAAATCAACAACCAAAACGAGCAAATTGATAACCAACATGAGCAGATAGTTAACCAACTCATAATGATATTTGACATGTTCTATAACACATGGGGACCTGAAGTAACCGAACAGCTATTTTTAGACCCAACTCTTTTTAACAAATCAATAGTGGACACGATGGATGCAAACCCCTCTCTCCCGATGGCGCGTCTTGGTGAACTGTTAGAAGTTAAATTTCTTAATTTAGAAAACATATCAAATCTAAAAGATATTAATAGAATTAATGAACAGAATCGTGAATCAAGAAAGGTTCTAATGGATACTGTAAAGATAGCGCTTCAAGCAACAGGAAGTTTATGGGATCAGCATGTAGCTGACACGGATACTTTACAGCAACTGCAAGAATTAGCATACACAGCAGAGGGACGTAATCAATTGATACAGTCTACAAATATGCTCTTGGCATTTCTAGGAGGAGAATCGCTGAAACTTAGACAACAGCTTATGATACAGTCAAATATGACTGGGGTTAGCTTGGAGGCAGGGAGGACAGAACAAGAAGCAGTTCAATCATCGTATGAAAAAGGTGTTTCGGATTTAGATGATCAATTTGGTCAAGAGTATAAATTTATCCATCTAACAAGAGCATCAACAATGAAAGAGAATTTTAATGGTACAGCATTGTATCCCATTTTTAGATAATACTAGCAAGATGAAAAAAACAATATTAATCACTATCTTTTCGATCATTATTCTAACTTTGCTATCCGAAACCGCGTTTGCAGCAATTGGGGTTGGGGCATTGGAAGACCTATTTGAAGAAATAAGAGTTTCAAGTGAAACTTGGTTTCCGAGAATAGCCGGATATGTGATAGGGCTATTATGGTTTACTTCTCTCATTGCTTTTGCTCTTGGATGTAAAGACCTCGCACTTAGCGGCAGCGGATTGCAGCTTGAAGGGATTGTCGCTTTGTTTGTACGGTTTGCCTTTTTAGTGGGATTTATGAGCTGGATACTAATGGATCCATATTTTTTATTGATGATTCCAAAATGGTTTGCTGATTTAGGAAGCTACATCAGTGGAAGGGAAGCTAACATAGAAGAAGTCCCGTCTGCTTTTGGAGGATTAATAAAACCAATAACGGATTATTACGGGAAATTACAGTACTATGAAACCGGAGAAGTAATTCTATGTTGGTTTTTAGTTCTTTGCATTCATTGCTTAGGAATACTATTTATTGTAACGATATTGATCGTACATATAGAAACCATATTCATTTTGATCGGCGGAATGATTACAGCGGCATTTTTCGTTATTGGCTATTTTAGGGATCTATTTATGAGTTACTTAAAAGCATTAGCGATAAATGGGTTAAAATTGCTACTTTTATCGCTTTGTCTGGGAATAATGGTCGATATTATTTCGGGCTGGAGGGGTGTATTAAGCGCAAGGGCGGATGACCAAAACTTAATTTTTAATACCGCTATACCAATGGTAGCAGGACTCCTTGGGTTTTACTTCATCCTGAGAGCCGTCATTAGTTTCGCCAAAATGATTTTGACCGGTCATACAGCTTCGGACAGCGGGCTAATAAAATCCGCAGTCATGGCAGGCGCAGCGGCTGGGGCGACAGTATGGAACGTATCTCGCGGGGCAAGCCAAACTGCGCTTGACACAGCTTCATCGGTGCATAACGCTGCGCAGGCGTATAGAAACACCTCCCAAACAGTAAAAGAATCCGGCGGCGGCACGGTACGCGCTACAAGTATGGCGGCGTGGGAAGCTATAAAAACTGCTATGACCGCCCCTGCCAAAAACGATGGATACAAAAGAAGTCCTCTCATGAAACCAAACGGAGAGACTGCAAATAACAACAGAGCATTTGACGCTTTTAAGGCAAATATCTCATACAACCAGGAAATAAAGAGGGAGGTAAAAAAGGTAGATGGAAAAGAGTGAAGTAAGACAGGTACTTGCGACAAATCCATACGCCGCAGGAAGAACTGAGGCGACCGAACGGTACGGTCGCCTCGCAAAGAACGCGGCTAAATGGCAGGGTATAACATATTTTATGCTGCTCTGCTGCGCCGCGTGCGTTTACGCGGTCATTCATATGGCAAGCACAGTCACAAAAGTGCCATATATGGTACAAGTTAATCGACATGGATACTACGTAGCAGTGGCGCCCATCAAGCCGGGGAGAATTGATGATCAAAGTCTCATTGAGACCATAATAAACCGCTACAGAGAGGATATCAAGAAAAATGGGGAAAAATGAGGATTATTTGATTAATGAGAATGACCCGTTCGTTGCTGCTAGAGCGGAGGCGGCCGAACGATATGGACACCTCGCGAAGAATGCGGCTCAGTGGCGGCTAATGTCGATTGTACTACTGCTTTGCTGTGTCGCGTGCGTTTTTGTGACCATCTATAAGGCAGGTCAAGTTATCGTAGTACCATATATTGTGCAAGTAGACGAACATGGTTATGTTTCTGATTTGATACCCGTTGAGCCGCCGCTCACAATCGAACAAAGGCTCATCATTGATACCATCAGGCGTTACATTTGGTCGCTGACGACTGTATTCCTCGACAGGGAGGCTCAGTCGCACCTTATACGTTTTGTCCATAACTTCTCTGCTATATCGGCGCAAGCAAGATATGTGGAACATTATGAGGCAAATAATCCGAGAGACGCAATGAAAACGCGGATATCAAACCATACAGTAGTAAATTCGGTCCTACCACTTTCTTCAACTTCGGAGAATACATGGCTGGCTGAATGGACGGAGTATGCTGTTCAGGAGGGACGGATAATTTCGACGAAGTATTATCGCGGAAATTTTACGACGGCTGTTAATACGCCCAACACTATGGCTGCAATACTCGAAAATCCTTTGGGAATTTACATCACTAATTTTAATTTCAGCGAGATCGTAGGAGGACAGAGTAGATAATGAAAAAGAATGAATTTATGATCATATTACTGACGATAGTTTTATTGTTAATGACAACATCAGCTTTTGCTGCGGTATCACCAAACGATAGGGTAATAGTTATGCAGGGAGGTCGAGAAGTGGAAGTTGACTTGAGCGAATATTTAAGCGAATTTCTTTTAATGTCTGATGATATTGGGTTGCAGCATTACTCAAACATTGATGATATATCAAGTATTCTTCTGGAAATATCCGAGAGTGAATACCTCGAAGAACAGCGGGCGCGAAAATGGGCGGATATTGTAGAGGACCTCACTCTGCGGAGAATTGACGAAGAAGCAATGAAACTAGTAAAAGAGTTCAGTTCCGGAAGGCATGGAACACCTCCGACATTGGGGCAGACAGGGGCAGTTGTTTTCCAATATCAAAGCTATATTCCCAAAATAATGTGCCGCCCAATGCGCGTCACCGATATAATCTTGCAACCGGGAGAGAACGTCACCGGAGTTTTTCCAGGCGACTCAGTACGTTGGACGTTTATACCCGGGAGGTCAGGGCCGCAAGAAAACGAACAGATTCATGTACTTGTGAAGCCGTTGATTGCGGACATATCAACAAACCTAGTTATCAACACCGACCGGCGAACATACAACATAGACCTTGTTTCAAACTCAAGAGAATTTATGCCTTCCGTATCATTTTCATATCCGGCGGATACTATAGTGGCTTGGGACGCATTTATCGCAGGCAAACAAAGGGAAAGAGATACGACAAGCCTTCTTTCAGAGGGATACAGGGTTGACCCGGAAGAATTGCATTTTAATTATGAAATTAGAGGTAAAGACAGTATCCGTTGGAAGCCCATAAGGGTATGGGACGACGGGATAAAAACTTATATCCAATTCCCTTCGCAGAGTTCAATAAAGAGCATAGAGGCGCCTGTTTTTGTGGTTTTTGAAGGGCGACGCGAGTTGCTTGTAAATTACAGAGTGGTAAGGGACATGTTCGTTGTTGATAAAGTGTTTGCGAAGGCGGGATTGATTGCCGGAACCGGAGCGCAACAGGCAAGAGTGGTTATAACTCGGAGGAAATAGAAATGGTGAATGATAATAACACTGGCGGTCAGGGACCGATTATAGATCGGGATAAACGCGAAACAAAACCATACAGCAAACGAATCATACTCTTTGGATTGCTTTTTGTCGCAGCAGTAATCATTATTATCACTTTACAACGGGAATTTGGTAAAACTGATGAAACACCAATAACGGAGACACCACGCCCATCTAATCAAGACGTTGGACAATTACTTAGTCTTTACACCGGTGTTGAGCCGCCGCCGCCGCCGCCACCACCACCACCGCCGCCTGAGGAGAATAAGCCAACGATAATAATAATCAATCTTCCTCCACGTAAAGAGGATAAGCAGTATTCAGTTCCGCGATACAGAGACTTAGCCGAGCAGTTGAGAAAGATTGATATGCAGGCTATTACGTCGCCTCCCGTAGCAGCCGGTTTTGGAGATGATAATATAGCGGCGACTGGCGGTTTAGCCCCAACTTCGCCGGGAGGAGGAATTATTCCGCAACTGGGAAGCGCGGGTTTGGACCCCCGAGCAATGTTGGCGGACATTACTCGGCAACTGGGGGGCGCAGGTCAGAGCCGCCAAGCACAATCCCGGCAACAAACTGGCGCGAGTCCAAACCGCTCAACTGCGATGGCAGGATTTTCGCAGCAATTTGAAGACTCGGACATAAACAGCCCAATTCCGCTGCCAGAACTTACGCAGCAACAGGCGACAGTAGGAGATCAGAATTTACAGGCTCATAAAGAGGATTTTCTCAGGAACCAAGCCGCCGCTTTTACTAGTCAAGGATACTCGGAATACATTCCTTTCCCGCAGCAATTTCCTCTTGAGCTAAAGGCGGGAACCGTTATCCCCGGAATTTTGATAACGGGGCTCAACTCCGATCTTCCGGGTCCTGTCATGGGGCAAGTGAGCGAGAATGTGTGGGACACGTCCAGCGGACGTCATGTGCTGATTCCCAAGGGCACGAGAATTTTAGGAGTATATGATTCTCAGATTTCATATGGGCAGAATAGAATTCTTGTGGTGTGGAACAGGCTTGTATTCCCGAATGGCACAACTCTCAACATAGCGGGTAGCCCCGGGCTTGATCAATCCGGTTATTCAGGGATGAGAGGGAGAGTAAACGAACATTGGGACAGAATGATAAAAACAGCGTTGTTGGCTTCTGTTTTCATTGCTGGCGCCGAAATGATTTCACCGACTAAAAACCTTGGTCCATATTCATATCAAACATCAAGAAGCCCCAGCGAGATATTCACAGAGCAGGTTGCAAACTCGATTCTTGACATGAGTTCCAGGTTAATGAATAAAAACATGAACATTCAACCAACGATAACCATAAGACCAGGCGGTCGGTTTAATGTCTTTGTTGAAAAAGATGTCATATTTCCGGAACCTTATCGGATAGGTCTTTGACGTCCTCAAAATATAAACAGGCGGGCGTCCAGCTTCGATACTGCAAAGTAAGGACAAAACGAGTATATGGAGGGTATTAAAATGAGAAAAAAATATGTGCTTATTATTATGCTGCTCACTTTTTTGCTTGCCGGTTCCTCTTTACATGCAGAAGTACTCACTGTTGATAATAAGAAAGTTTTTGATTATGTTATAAGCTACTGGGATGTAATTCATCCAAGTACAATCCAGACAAAAATTGATCGCGCTAAGCGCATGGAAGAGATCATTCAGCATTGGGCAATTGCTACATATGCGGGAACGCGCGGCGCCCATACATTAGGTCAAGTTTATATTTTACAAGGCGGTCTTAAAAAAGATACGGCTCATGTTAAGTGGGAAAAAGTTCGCGATAGTACAATTACAACCAATCCCTATGCAAAAGCAACTATGGGAGGGTATTCATTTAAATCTGGCGGTTGTATTACTATTTGGGATGAAACTGTTAACAGTAAGTCGCCGCCTGAAAACCCTAAGTATGCGGGATATGCTTTAGCCCATGAAGCAGGACATTTTGTTTATAAACTTGGTAATGAATATGCTGAGGCAGGTACTAGTGAAACCTCCGTTGACTATTCTATTATGAATAATAATGATAGCTATACTAAGGGAATAACCACTCCGGATGCAAGTGTATTAAATTTTTCTACAAATCATCATATCGAAAAGGAAAAGAAAAGAGTATATCCAAGACCTTTCACAAATCACCAATTTAAAGAATATGGACTGAGTTGCTGGGAAACGTTGATGTCTTCCACTGCTGAAACATCAAGTAAAGAGTACTCACTTGAAAGAGTTCATTATACAAATCTGAGTTTTACACCAAATGAAGAAACGGAATCATTCAGCGCACATATCGGGAATAGTAGGCTATCTTGGAGCAACGCTCCTTCTGATGTTAAAAATAATCTTAAAATATTTTGGACTCATGAAAATGCGATCATTCTCGTGATAGATAGATCCGGCAGTATGGCAGGGAATGCTAACTATGATGCTAGTGACTCGCCTCTTACTGTTACGAAAAGAGCCGCAATAGATTTTGTAAAAGCGCTTCCTGATGACTGCGTATTAGGCGTGATGGATTTCGATACCAAATATAGCTTTAAAGTTAATCCTGACATTCTCCCAAAAGACAGGAGTTCCATCTATAAAGAAATAAATTCAATAACAAGCGAGGGTGGGAAAACGGCTATGTATGACGCTGTTTATACAGCTTGCCAAACTTTAAAATTGAATTATCAAAATCATAATCGAACCGTTGTGTTAATAACAGATGGTGAAGATAATGAATCCACAAAGGCATTAACGGATATTTTAAATGATTTCCAAGGTAGCGTAAAACTGCACATTATTGGCACCGGTGATAGTAATAAAGTACTCTTATTAGAATTGAGCAACAAAATGAATGGAGATTTCTATGATTCATCTCTTAGAGAAATGTGGAGAATAGTAGATTCGGTGCTGGGAAAAATAGTTGATGTTCAGATGGCAGCGCAGACGATATTAGCAAGGAGAAAAGCCGCGTCTCTTTCTTTGGCGCCATATGATATGGAAAGCCAAGAAACCGCACAATCATTCTGGGTGAATTCAAACAGTGCAAAAGCAGCCGTTACTTTGTCGTATCAAGGGAAAAGAAGCGACATATCCGTAGTTTTGAAAGATCCAAACGGACAGATAATTAAAGAGAATATTGACCATCAAGATGGAAAATGGACGGCGGATTTGATAAATCCAAAAATGGGTCAATGGAACCTTGATATCACATATAACGCAAATCGGGATATTGAAATTGACTTTAGCGTTTTAACGTACCCTATTAAAGGTCATTCCGGTTACACGGCTAACATTGGTTTTTTAGATGAAAACGCTTTAAAAGACACTCCTATTGTGGATGCTACAAAAGGCGTTAAGCTAGGTTTAGCGGTTGCAATAGAAGGGAATCCTTTAACCAGTATAAATCTTCAATCGCAGATAACCCATCCATCCGGATTAGTGGAGGGCGTCAATTTTGAAGATGAAGATGAGAGTGGCTTTTATTACCTGTTTTATGATAATTTCAGCACAAATGGAGTATATACGGTTAACGTTAAAGCGTCGAACGAAGACGGAAAAGGAAAACTCTCTTTTAAAAGCTATATGGGTGATAACGGACCTGGAGGAATCAGCGATTGGGAAGAAAATTTTGAAACGACGGGGATGTTTCAATTTATCGTAGCCGGAGCTGAGCCGCTACATAGAGTAAATTCTGTCTGGATTAGCGATAGGAGTTTAATTATGGAAAAAGGAGACCGAAAAAGACTTTCCGCTTTCGTAACTCCTTCAAATGCGACGAATCAACAGATAGATTGGTTTAGTTCGGATAATTCAGTTGCCGTCGTGGACAGAAACGGAGATGTAGAAGCCCTTAAGGGAGGTGTTACGGTAATCACCGCAATTACAGCAGATGGAAACCATCAAGCCTATAGTGAGATTACCGTGTATCAAGAAGAAAAAGCCGGTTGCCATACAGGATTGGGAGCAATAGCTCTAGCGCTGGCAATTCTGACATTATTAAAAGTGAAAAGAAGACGTTAAGGCTGTTCAGTTATTAACAGTTCGGAAAAGTATCCGAAGGGAGATTTAAAACTAAATGAAAATAAGTAAATTGCTTTTTTGCGTAGTGTTACTAGTTTTATTCTTGGCTACTGCGAGTACTGCGCAGGAAACGTTAATACAAAGCATAGTTCGGTACCATGAGTTTTTTGTGCAACTCCGAGGATATTCGGGCTCTTTGCTGAGCGACGTTGAAGTCATTGAACGGGGAAAGTCTCTTGGCATCATATTGGTGAGTCAGGAAGGGTTTGAAGAACACCTCGTTTTCGATGTCGCAAGCATGACGCCGATATACTCAAATGCCCGTATTTTAAACAAAGACGATAGGGTGTTTTTGATTGAGACGAGCATCCAGATGAGCGAGGTCAGCAAGCTTGCAAGAGCCGCGAAAATACGCGCGGCTGAATTGCGCCGTGAGTGGCAGTTATACGAAGGCAAGCCGGGCAATATAATACCCAGAAACCCTCCTGAGAAAAAAATTGAGCCTGAACCAAAACCATCTGCCGAACCGGTTGCTCAAATCCGCGAAAACAACGATATCCGCGTAAACGGGAATAACATAGATAATAAACCTATTATCGACAAAGAGATAAAAACAAAGCTTTATGCTATGAGTAAGATGATTGAACAATCAGCGCAAGAGTAAGAGGAATTAATTTATAAAACAGGATAGGCAATGCGAGGTAAATAGCGATATAGACATAGACGCCAACTATATATTTGGTGTTCTATATTCACAATCAAGGGAGGAATTAAAAATGTCCGGATACAAAAAAGTAATTTGCATATTGTTGGCTATTGTTCTCACATTATCAAGTTCCTCATCAATGGTTATAGTAGCGGAAGCCTGTCCACAATATCGTCATTTCTTCGGCGGTTTTGATTCATTAGGGGAAAAAATCAGACAAAACGAGCAGGAAATCATTGCTCAACCTGAGATCAATAGCCAGCTCATAATGCTCTATGACATGCTTTATAACTCTTGGGGATCAGAAATAGTCAATCATATATTTAACTCGATAAGAGAGAATCCTTCTCTGCCAACGGAACAACTTGATGATTCAATGAAAAAGCAATTTCAAGATAATTTCAATATATCAGAACAGGCTACCACTGTGAATTTTGAACAAGAGATACAAAAATCAAGAAATACTCAAATTGAAAACGTACGGAGAGAATTTAGAAATATATCAGTAAGGTGGTGTGATGGGCTTGGAAGTGATGCGGATACTTTAAAGAAACTGCAAGATATAGCTCAAAAAGCAGAAGGGCGTGGTCGATTAATACAGTCAAAAAATATGTACTTGGCATTTTCTGGCGAAGATGCTTTGAGACTTAGACAACAGCTTATGATAGAGTCATATATGACAGCAAAGAATATGGAGGCGCAAAGGGCGAAGGAAAGGTATAAGGAAACGGCATATAAAGTTAAGTATGGAAAAGCCCCAAATTTGAGGAAGGTCGAATCCAAAAAATTTAGTAATATTACTACCCATAGTTTCAGAAATAAACAAAAGGCAGAACAACAAGAAACGGTGATATCAGCAGATGTACATGGTCAGTCAAAAAATGAAACAAATCCGCTTCTGAGGTTTTTAATAAAGCTTAAGGAAACGCTGAATTTATGGACCAACAGCAAACTGCGTTGAAGAGTGAGACAAAAATATGAAAAAGTACAGTGTCATTTTGGTTTTAGCGCAAATCTACATATTTCAAATGACCGGATTATCAGAAGCGCATCCATACCATGAGCCAACATTATTTGAGTTGACAATTTACCCATTCTTTTACTTATTATTTGACTTATTATTTTACTTATTAGCTGGTCCTCAAGCATTTTTTTGGGGTCTTGTCATGATTGTTTATAGTCTTTTCACCGTTACGTCAATAAGAAGATGGATCAGATTGACCGGTGTTGCGGCATTTATTGTTGGAGTACTGATAGTAGCAGACAAAACATTAGTCATGTTTGGTTATTAACAGCTACTATACCATCACTATACGTTATCAACAAAAAATATAGAAAATATCTAAAGTTATTCATACAGGAGCGACTTAGTAATGAAAACAACAATAACCATCGAAAAAATGAAAACTTTTTTGAGGCTTTGTTCCATTCCATTTATATATCAATGAAACGAGAAAATAAGGCGTTTTTTAATTCATAGATTGTAAAGCTATAACAAAATTAACTTGAGGAAGGTCTTAGAATGAGAAAGAAATTTATATTTGTTGTTGTACTGCTCGCTTTTTTACTTGCCGGTTCTTCGTCACATGCAGAAGTACTCACCAGTGACAAGAAAGTTTTTGATTATGTAATTAACTACTGGAAAGTGATCTCTCCAGACAAAGACACTGCTAGCGCTGATCGCATGGAAAAGAATATTCAACACTGGGCAATAGCTACATACGAGGGGACGCGTGGCGCCCATACGTTAGGGAAAGTTTATATTTTGCAAGGTGACTCAAAAAAAGATACGGCTCATGTTTTATGGAGTGAAGTGCATCCGGAAGGAAAGGGAAAGACAGCAACCGCTAGTATGGGTGGGTACCCTTATAAAACAGGTCATATTAAAATTAGTGAAGAAATTTTTGACACTACGCGTTATGAAGACATAAAACCGGGATACTCTTTAGCCCATGAAGCAGGTCATTTTGTTTACAAGCTAGGAGATGAATATAAATACCAAGGTACTAATGAAACTAATGTTGATAATTCGATTATGGGTAGAAGCTTTACGGATTCGAATTTAAATAACCCGGATGCAAAAATATTGAGTTTTTCTACAAGTTATCATTTAGACAATGCAAAGTCAGGTTTAACAGATCCAAGTACTTTCACAAATCACCAATACAGAGAATATGGACAAAGCTGCTGGGAAACTTTGATGTCCTCTTCTGATCCAGCAGCAACATCACACCCACGATTTGAAAGAGTTCATTTTACAGATTTGAGTTTTAATCCAACATCCGAAGCAGCAGCATTTAGACCATTTATTAACAACGACCGACTTGATTGGGATAACGCTCCAAAAAAAGTCAAAGACAATCTTGAAATAATTTGGTTTCATGGAAATGCAATCATGCTTTTAATTGATAGATCTGCAAGTATGGAGGGGAATACTAACAAAAATGCTGTATCACCTCTTACTGTTACCAAGAAAGCTGCATTGGCGTTTGTAAAAGCGCTTCCTGACGACTGCGTGTTAGGCGTAATGGATTTCGATACCAATTATAGAACAGTACATGCTCTGAGTGTTCTCCCAAAAGATAGGAGTCCTATTTATGATGCAATAAATTCTATAACAGCAGATGATGGACTTACAGCAATTTATGACGCTGTTTATAGAGCGTGCGCACGATTGAATATTGGTTTTCCAAATTATAGTTGTACCATCGTGTTAATAACAGATGGCGATGATAATAGTTCGTCTAAGAATAATACAATAGATAGAATTGTTAAGTATTCAAATGGCAGAATACAAATGCATATTATTGGTACCGGTGATTGCGATGAAGTGCTTCTAAGTAGTTTTAGCAAACAAATGAATGGGAAATTCTATGATTCATCTCTTGGAGATATGGAGAAAATAGTTCAATCAATACTGGGAGATATTATGAATATTCGAGTATCAGCGGAGACGATAATATCAGGGAGAAAAGCCGCGTCTCTTTCTTTAGCGCCATATGATATGGAAAGTCAAGAAACCGCACAATCATTCTGGGTGAATTCAAACAGTGAAAAAGTGGCGGTAACTTTGTCGTATCAAGGAAAAAAAAGCGATATATCAGTAGCTTTAAAGGATCCCGATGGACAGATAATTAATGAGAATATTGACCATCAAGATGGAAAATGGACGGCGGATATAATAAATCCAAAAATGGGTCAATGGAACCTTGATATAACATATAACACGACTCGGGATATTGAAATTGACTTTAGCGTGCTAACGTACCCAATAAAAGGTCATTCCGGTTACACGGCTAACATTGGTTTTTTAGATGAAAACGCTTTAAAAGATAATCCTATTGTTGACGCTAAAAAAGGCGTCAAGCTCGGTTTAGCGGTTGCAGTAGAAGGAGATCCATTAACCAGTGTAAATCTTCAATCGCAGATAACCCACCCATCCGGATTAGTGGAGTATGTCAATTTGGAAGATGAAGATGAGAGTGGCTTTTATTCCCTGTTTTATGATAGTTTCAGTACAAATGGAGTCTATACGGTTAACGTTAAAGCGTCGAACGAAGATGGGAAAGGGAAACTCTCTTTTAAAAGCTATATGGGTGATAACGGACCTGGAGGAATCAGCAATTGGGAAGAGAATTTTGAAACGACGGGGATGTTTCAGTTTATTGTAGACGGCGCAACGCCGCTATATAGAGTGAATTCAGTATGGATTAGCGACAGGAGTTTAATTATGGAAAAAGGAGATAGAAAAAGACTGTCCGCTTCCGTAACTCCGTCAAATGCAACGAATCAAAAGATAGATTGGTTCAGTTCAGATAATTCAGTGGCCGTCGTGGACAGAAACGGCGAGATCGAAGCCCTCAAGGGAGGTGTTGCGGTAATTACCGCAATTACAGCAGATGGTAATCATCAAGCCCACAGTGAGATTACCGTATTTCAGGAAGAAAAAGCCGGTTGCCATACTGGATTTGGAGCAATAATTATGGCTATAGCGTTTTTAGCTTTACTAAATAACCTCCGGCGTCAACCGGAGTTAGGCGGCAACCACAAACAGTAAGAACGGGGCGTTACTCCAATATGGAGCATCTTTGGGCGTTAGCATTTTTCCTAATCAACGATAACCCTAAAGTAATTACAAAATGAATATAAGGAGTGTCTTAGAATGAGGAAAAAAAATGTATTTATTGTTATGCTGCTCGCTTTTTTGCTTGCCGGTTCTTCGTCGCATGCAGAAGTACTCTCCAGTGACAGGAAAGTCTTTGATTATGTTATAAGCTATTGGGACGTGATTCATCCAAGTACAGCCAAGATTAGAATTGATCGCGCCAAGCGCATGGAAGAGATCATACAGCATTGGGCAATCGCTACATATGCGGGAACGCGTGGCGCCCATACATTAGGCAAAGTTTATATTTTACAAGGCGGTCTTAAAAAAGATACGGCTCATGTTTTATGGGAAAAAGACCGACCAACGGATCTTAATATTATTGCAAATGGAAATCCGGGAGGATACCCATATAAGACTGGAGGCAGTATCAATACTTGGGATACAACATTTGGCGATAAGTCATATAATTCTTCGAGCTTAGGATATGTTTTAGCCCATGAGGCAGGACATTATGTATATAAACTAGGAGATGAATATAAATACGATGGGACTAGTTACACCACCATTGATGATTCGATTATGAATAATAAATATTGGGTTAAGAACTTAAAACCATATGCTGAAATGTTAAATTTTTCTACAGCTCATCATATAAAGGCTGCAAAGTCAAGCGTACATCCATATTCTTTCACTAATCATCAATACGAAAAATATGGACAAAGTTGCTGGGAAACTTTAATGTCTTCTGCTGACCAAAAATCAGCAGCAACATATTTCCCGCAATTTGAAAGAGTTCGTTATACAAATCTAAGTTTTAGTCCTTCATCCTCAACAGAAGCAACTACACCATTTATCAGCAACAACGAACTTAGTTGGGATAACGCTCCCAAAAAAGTTAAAGACAATCTTGAAATATTTTGGACTAATGGAAATGCAATCATGCTTTTAATTGATAAATCTGGAAGTATGGAGGAGCGAGCTAACACATATGCTAGCTCGCCTCTTTCTGTTGCGAAAAGCGCCGCATCAGGGTTTGTAGGAGCGCTTCCTGATGACTGCGCGTTAGGCGTAATGGATTTCGATACGGAAGTAGAGGTTAGACATGCCCCGAGTCTTCTTCCAAAAGATAGGAGTCCCGTTTACAATGCAATAAGTTCTATAACATCAAGGGGTAGAGGTACAGCAATGTATGACGCTGTTTATGCTGCGTGCCAACGATTGATTAATGGTTTTCCAAATTATAATAGAGCCATCGTGTTAATAACTGATGGAGAAGATAATGAATCGTCCGAGAACAATACAATAGAAAGAATTGTCAATTATGCAAATGGCAGAGTGCAACTGCACATTATTTGCACCGGTGAGAGCAATGAAGCGCTCCTAAAGGAATTTAGCAAGAAAATGAACGGGGAATTCTATTTTTCATCTCTTGGAGAAATGAGTAAAAAAACGCAAGCAATACTGGGAGATATTATAGGTATTCGAGTATCAGCGGAGACGATAATATCAGGGAGAAAAGCCGCGTCTCTTTCTTTAGCGCCATATGATATGGAAAGTCAAGAAACCGCACAATCATTCTGGGTGAATTCAAACAGTGAAAAAGTG
>Ga0099364_10000630_pt1 | contig 60179 bp, 55 predicted proteins | sample TergutTh196P3_FD_73070 | JGI IMG/M metagenome (GOLD analysis project Ga0099364, IMG submission 73070) | Microcerotermes parvus P3 segment gut microbial communities from Pointe-Noire, Republic of the Congo - Th196 P3 | ecosystem: Host-associated > Arthropoda: Insects > Digestive system > Gut ... | reverse complement strand
CACTCATATCGCGGATAACGCGCGCAGCTTTTTGAATGGGCTCAAACCCTGTTTGTTCCAACATTTCAAGCTCCTCCTCCGTTTCGGCGTTTATAAGCTTCAGCCAAAGCTCCGCCTTATCGTTTACATTGATTGCTTTGCCGATTTTTTTAAGCTCAAAAAAATGTATTTCGCATTTATCGGACAATATTTCATGGCGTTGCCTCTCCATCATGGTAAAGCTTGAATGATATTCCTTGCAGTCAAAAATGCTGTGATTAACTATATTTACGCTGATGCTTGGCTGTAATTCGCCGTAACCCTTGCCGCTTTTAGAGCCGCTTTCATATAACTTCGACCAGTAAAGCAAGGCGCGGTCTTTGTAGTTCATATCTGCGCCGTATTGCATTTCAACATTGATTAGTTTGCCATCCGCCTCTAAGTTTAAATCCATTCTTACAAATTTTCCGTCTATGCCGTTCGGCAGAATTTCCGAGTTTTTAATCACGATATTGTCGATTTTCGGCAAGTTAAGCAATCCCATCAAAAGACTTTGGAGCAAGTCGCTATTCTCCGTGAATGTCTTTTTAAAAATAATATCAAGTTTAAGTTTTATAACATTTTTTGCCAATGTTTTCACCCTTTCTTTGTGTAAAGTCACTGCCGGCTTGTTAACTGTTATCTCTATTATACCCCCTACCCCTAATTCTGTCAACCCCAAAAATAAATAAAAAAACAGGAGGTAACTACCATGTTATCAAGAAAAAACCCCGCAACCTCCAAGGTTTGCGGGGTTTTAGGATTCATATTAGGGGAGTGAAAATTAACAAAAATCCTCTTTCACGCACTTATAATTAATATTTACAACCCCAAAAGTTGCTTTTTCTTTGCGTTGAAGTCATCTTGATTAATCAAGCCGTCATCAAGTAATTTTATTGGTAGTACCCCTGCCATAAGTCAAAATTTCCGAGCTTTCCAAATCAGAAAACGAAAAAAAATTTGGTTCTTCTTGATACCGTTCGTTTCTTATTGCTAACCGCTCGGAATCATAGTCAATCCATATACCTGTATCAGGGTTTGGATAGTTGAGAAATGCAGTTTTCCAATAATCAGTTGACAATATTAATTTCGATATTTTAAATCCCGCTTCGCACAATTTTTGATTAAAGATTTCAAGCGTATTTTTCCCTTTTTTTTGATAGAATCATAAATAACTATAGTGGCAATCATAAGAGTTGCCCAAGAGACAAGTCCCAAACTCGCTAAGGCAATATTTTCTGCTTTCATAACATCTCAACCTTTCATTGTTTTCTCGTGCTTTTCAATTCCATTGCTTTTAATTGTTTGGAGGGTCTTAAAATCGCTACCTGTTCTTCTATAATAATTATAACATAATCTAACCACATATGCTATTGTCAGAATACCCCAAATTTTTGGGGTTTAATTGTTAAAAATATATAATTTAATCATACATTTATCAAATAAATGAAGAAAACTACTCTACCAAATATGCGCCGATTTAAAGTATAATGAATGTAAATCGTTTAAGGAGCTTATTTTATGGAGTATGATTCTACAAAAATCGCACAAGAAAAGGAAAAATTCGTAGAGCGGATTTATCAATTGCGCTCATCTCGTAATATATCTGCAAGAAAATTATCACGGGATTTATTGCAATCCGAAAGCTATATAAATAAAATTGAAGTTAGGTCAGCGTTGCCATCGCTTGAAGCTTTCTTTTGTATTTGCCAGTATTTTCACATAACGCCCGCTGAATTTTTCTCTTATAATGTGAAATATCCTCGATATGCTCTTGATATTATAGAAAATCTTGATGCCTTGTCAGAAGATGAGCTATTTCTTATAAAATCCATGATAGACAAATGTATTGCAATCCACCAACCCGCCAATTTGCGAAACCCTAAAATTTGATTTGACAAATACACCTATACATGGTATAATTGGAAAGTATTAAATCAATTAACGCTAAAAGGAATGAATAAAATGGCGCTTGACGGCGCGTTTCTAAACGCGGTAAAGGACGAAATAAGCTTTCTGAAGGGAGGGCGGGTTGATAAAATTCATCAGCCCTCGCGGGATGAAATTATAATAACAATGCGTGCGGCGGGAGGGAGCCATAAGCTTCTTATATCCTCATCTGCGAATTCGGCGGGTGTTTATATTACAAAATCGGCGGTTGAAAATCCTAAAGCTCCGCCTATGTTTTGTATGCTCCTGCGAAAGCATATCGGCTCGGGTAAGCTCATGGATATTCGGCAGGATGGCTTAGAGCGGATTCTCTGCCTTGACTTTGAGGCAATGAGCGAAATTGGCGATATGGTAAATATTACAATTTCCGCGGAAATAATGGGCAGACATTCAAATTTGATTATAATAAATCAAGACGGCAAAATTATTGACGGCATAAAACGGGTAGACAGCGAAATTTCACGCGAAAGAATGGTTCTCCCCGGGCTTAAATACGAACTGCCGCCCCGCGAAAGCCGCCTTGATTTCAGGGAATGTTCAGCCGATGATATAAAAAGCTCCTTGGAGAGCCTGCCGGACGGCGCGCTGTCAAAGTGCCTTATCAAAATATTCGAGGGTATAGCACCGATAGTGGCAAGAGAGTGGGTTTTTTACGCGGCGCGCGGCGAAATCCTCAAATCCGAGATGAACGATGATATTTTTAACCGCCTTTGCTTTTATATAAAAAAAACCGCCGCCGACTTCAAAAACGGCGAAAACACCTATACCACGGCGCAGGATAGAAACGGCTTGCTAAAGGACTTTACTTTCCTGCCGATAAGGCAGTACGGCGCGCTTATGCTTACCAAGACCCTGCCCTCAGCTTGCGAAACACTTGATTTTTTCTACTCCGAGCGGGATGCCGCGGCAAGAATGAAACAGCGTGAGGGCGACCTTTACAGACTTTTAATAAACTTAACCGAACGCATAGCCAGACGAAACGCCGCGCAGAAGGAAGAGCTGATTCTGACGGCGGAGCGTGACGCGCTTAAACTGAAGGGCGACCTTATCTCGGCTAATATCTATATGATTAAAAAGGGTATGTCCTCCGTTACCGTGCAGAACTTTTATGATGAAAAGGGCGGCGAAATGACCATACCGCTTGATATAAGGTTAACCCCCTCCCTTAATATGCAAAAATACTATTCCGAATACCGCAAAGCCGCCTCCGCCGAGAAGATTTTAACAAAGCAAATCGAAAACGGCGAAAAGGAGCTTGACTATATTGACAGCGTTTACGATGCGCTGACCCGCGCCAAAACCGAGGACGAGGTAAACGAGCTCCGCGCCGAGCTCTCCGAGCAGGGTTATCTCCGCTCAGCTAAGCTTAAAAAGGCAAAGGCAGTGAAATCCGCGCCGCCGCATAAGGTTATATTACCCGAGGGCTTTGAAGTGTTAATAGGGAGAAATAATAAGCAAAATGACCTGCTCACCTGTAAAACCGCCGAAAAGACGGATATTTGGCTTCATACAAAGGATATACCCGGCTCACACGTTATCATTAAAACAAACGGCAACCCCAACCCGCCCGAAAGCGTTATCCTGCAAGCGGCTCAGCTTGCGGCGTTTCACAGCAAAGCCAAAGCTTCCTCCCGTGTTCCCGTAGATTACGTCCCTGTCAAATACGTCAAAAAGCCCGCAGGCGCAAAGCCCGGCATGGTTATCTTTACAAACAATAAAACCCTGTATGTAAATCCGCAGGGGATTGGTAATTAAATTGTTGCTCGCGTTCATATTTTATTATTGACTTGCAGAGGAAAATATAGTATAATATTTAAAATTATCAATTGTCAATTATAAATTGTCAATTGCCCAAGCAAGGAGTATGATTTATGAGTATAAAAATCGCGCTGGGCAGCGACCATGCAGGCTTTGAGCTTAGGGGCGAGGTCGCGGCTTATTTAGAAAAAGGCGGCTTTGAATATACCATTCTGGGCTGCAGGGAGGGTGAAAGCTGTGATTACCCGCTTGTAGCTAGAGAGGTATGCGCGCTTATCACCGAAAAAAAGGCGGATTTAGGAATCCTTATATGCGGAACAGGCATAGGCATCTCTATTGCGGCTAATAAAATCAAAGGGATAAGAGCCGCTCTTTGCACCGATACCTTTATGGCAAAACATTCGCGGCTTCATAACAACGCTAACGTGCTTTGCTTAGGCGGCAGGGTGAGCGGCTCGGGTGTTGCTCTTGAAATAACGGAAGCGTTTTTGACGAATGAATTTAAGGGCGGAAGGCATCAGCGAAGGGTCGAACTGCTTGAACCTTGCTGATAGAGCTTTTGAAAGGAAAAGAGAAAATGAAAAATGTAAAAATTACAGGGCATCCGTTAATACAGCATAAAATCTCCCTTATACGCGATGTAAATACAGGTTCTAAGGATTTTAGGGAGCTTGTTTCGGAAATTGCCATGCTGATGTGCTATGAGGCGACTCATGACCTACCTCTTAAAGAAGTCGAGCTTCAAACCCCGCTTTCTATAGCTAAGACAAAGGTTATTTCCGGCAGAAAGGTAGCATTTGTTCCAATTCTGCGCGCCGGTCTTGCTATGGTTGAGGGGATGGTAAGACTTGTTCCCGCCGCTAAAATAGGGCATATCGGTATATTTAGGGACGACAAAACCAAAACCGCCGTTGATTACTACTGCAAACTACCCTTTGACATAGCCGAAAGGGACGTGATTGTAGCCGATATTATGCTGGCAACAGGCTCAACCGCCGTTAAAACAATAAATCTGCTTAAAGAAGCGGGCGTTGGTAATATAAAAATTATGTGCATTATCGCCGCCCCCGAGGGATTGGAAGCAGTTGCGGCGGCGCACCCCGACATTGAAATTTATTGCGGCGCGATTGACGAGAGGTTAGACGATAATCTATACATAGTACCCGGACTGGGAGACGCGGGAGACAGGGTTTTCGGGACAAAGTAGAAATGGGGGTTTATTATGGCGCAGACAAACATTTCAATTAGGATAGATGAAGACATAAAAAAGGATGCAGAAATGCTATTCTCGAAGTTAGGGCTGACTTTGTCGGCGGCTACAAACATCTTCTATCGTCAAGCCCTTAGAATACAGGGAATACCATTTCAAATTTCAGCTATTGAATCACAGATGAAAGAATCTATCTTAGCGCGAGGATTAGAGGCTATGAAAGAAGCGCAAGAGCAATCTCTGGCTAACGGCACATCTGAAATGTCTCTTGACGATATAAACGCCATTATAAGCGAATGCAGACAAGAAAGACCGGGGTTGTAGATGATATGCAGCGTGGTTATTGACACGAATGTCATAGTATCTTCAAACATTTCATCTGGTGGAAAGCCGGCTGAAATTATGAAGCTTTTCTATGCAGGGAAACTGCAAATGTTTTATTCCTTAGAAATTATATCCGAATATAAAAGAGTGTTGACCTATAAAAAATTGAATATCGGCGTGGAGACGCAAAATGACATAATAAAGGCATTAGAAATAGGTGGAATTTTAATTGAACCGCCCAAAAGTAACATCCCATTGATAGACGAAACTGATAGAACTTTTTATGACACAGCAAAATCGAGCAAAGCATTTCTCATCACAGGCAACTCCAGACACTATCCCGATGAGCCTTTCATTATGACTCCGGCGGAATTCATGAGAGTATATAAGGAGTGTTTTATTTGAACCTGAAAGTTTGCGATAACAAAGAAGAAATAGGACGTTGCGCGGCGACAATATTTGCATCACAGGTCTTGCGAAAAGAAGACAGCGTTTTAGGGTTGGCGACAGGCTCGTCCGTCCTAACGACCTATGCAGAAATGGTCAAGGACTATCAAGCGGGAATCACGGACTATGATTTTATAACCACCTTCAACCTTGACGAATATTGCGGATTATCCCCAACACATGAACAGAGCTACAGCTTTTTTATGAAAGAAAATCTTTTTTCTGAAATTAATATCCGCTCTGAGAATATTAATTTCCCGGACAATGAAAACTTATATTATGATTCCCGAATCAAAAAGGCGGGCGGCATTGATTTACAACTGCTCGGAATCGGTCATAACGGGCATATTGCCTTTAATGAGCCTTGCGAACATTTCCCTTATAACACTCATACCGTGGCGTTAAGCGACAGCACTATATCTGCAAATTCGCGCTTTTTTAAGAGTGCGGACGAAGTTCCCAAAAAAGCGGTTACTATGGGAATTGGCACAATTATGAAAGCGAAAAGCATTGTTTTGCTCGCTTACGGCAAGGAAAAAGCCGATGCTGTAAATAAAATGGTAAACGGTAAAATAACACCCTCCTGCCCGGCATCAATCCTGCAATTGCACAATAATGTTACCGTTATGATTGATACGGAAATATTTAATGAATTGCATTAAGGAGGAATTCTCACTGGAAGTTAAGCTAATATCCGTTGTTGTCCCCTGCTATAACGAGCAGGACGTTTTACCGCTGTTCCGTGATGAAATAATCAAGGTAACGGACGGTATGAAAAAAAAACACCCCGCTCTTGATTTTGAGTTTTTATTTATAAATGATGGTTCAAAGGACGGCACGCTGAAAATCCTGCGGGAATATTCCGAAAAAGACGGACGCTTCCGCTACATTTCTTTTTCACGCAATTTCGGCAAGGAAGCCGCAATGTACGCAGGGCTTGAAAATTGCAAAGGGGATTACGCCGTTATCATCGATGCGGATTTACAGCACCCTCCCTCATTTATCCCCGAGATGTACGAGTATGTATCAAGCGGGGAATATGACTGCGCCGCGACAAGGCGGGTATCACGGAAGGGTGAGCCCGGGCTGTTATCATTCCTTTCGCGGATGTTTTATAAGGTAATAAACAAAATTTCGCAAACCAATATCGTTGACGGCGCGCAGGATTTTCGGTTTATGACAAGACAGATGGTTGATTCAATTTTATCCATGCAGGAGTATAACAGGTTTTCAAAAGGCATTTTCAGCTGGGTAGGCTTTGAAACCAAGTATATCGGATATGAAAATGTAAAACGCGCCGCAGGAAAGACTGCGTGGAGCTTCAGAAAGCTCTTCCTGTATTCCTTAGAGGGTATTTTCGCATTCACGACCGCCCCTCTTGCTCTCGCTTCATTTTTAGGCGCGCTGTTCAGCTTTGCCGCGTTTGTTATGATTGTTTACACGGTAATCGACTACTTTTTGCACGGAAGCCCTGTTGCGGGCTATCCGACTATCGTCTGCCTTGTGCTGTTAATAGGCGGCGTACAGCTTTTGTCGGTAGGTATTTTAGGTCAGTATACGGCTAAAATGTATTTTGAAACTAAAAAAAGACCGATTTATATAGTTAAGGAAACAGAAAGCAAGGAGCTGTAGGCAAACTTACAATTTTAGAGTTTGGGTCAGCAAAAAAAATTTAAGGAGAAACAAAATGAGCAAAAAACAAATTGCAGGTCTGGTCGCGGCGGCTGTCGTATTCGTATTCGTTTCAGCCGCAAGCATGATGACACATAATTTCTTTGAAAGCAGCGGTTTAAAGGATTTAACCTCAATGGTTAGTTCAGCCGCGCATTACCCCTCGTCGGGAAGCTACGTAGGAGTAGTCGATGTCAGCGGCATAATATTGAACACATCGTCAACATCAATTTTCAGTTCAGGCGGCTATAATCATCAAGCGACATTAGATAAAATAGACGAGATGACTAAAGCCGTAAATAACAGAGGGCTTCTGCTTTTCGTAAACTCTCCCGGAGGGGGCGTTTATGAAAGCGATGAGCTTTATTTGAAATTGAAGCAATACCGCGAGCAAACAGGGCGACCGATTTACGTGTATATGGCAAACCAAGCTTGTTCCGGCGGGTATTACATAGCGATGGCTTCCGACGGCAGAGTATACGCAAACAGAAGCACTTTAACGGGCTCAATCGGCGTAGTCATGCAGATTACCAATGTAAAGGGGCTGTACGATAAGCTTGGGATTGAGGAGATTAACATTACCAGCGGCTCTAATAAGGATATGGGCTCTATGGGGATTGAGATGAGCAATGAACACAGGGCGTTGCTCCAAAGCCTTGTCGATGAGATGTACGCCCAATTTTTTGAAATAGTCGCCGAAGGGCGCGATATGAGTGCCGGCAGTCTCAGAAGAGTTGCAGACGGAAGGCTTCTGACCGCCTCCCAAGCAAAGGAAGCCGGACTGATTGACGATATTATGACATACGAGGAATTGCAAGCCTTAATCCGTGAGGAGTTAGGGAGCGGCATAAGTATTGTTGACCCCGAAAAAGAAGCAACTATATTTGAGCAATTGTTTTTAGGCGCGAAGGAGCTTCAAAAGAAATCCGATGCACAGGTTATACAAGAGGTGATTGACAAAAAAGGAAATGGGGTGCTGATGTATCATGCAAACATATCCTAATAGCGATGCCGCCTCGGCGGGATTCGGAGCGCGGCTTTTCGCGTATGCCATAGACTTGCTTGTTCAAGGGATTATTATACTCATATTGAGAGGGTTTTTCTTCTTTTCCTTTTTAAGCGGCGAGGGAAGCTTGTACGCAAAGCCGATTTTATTCAGCTTTACTTTAATTGATATAGCCGCGTATCTGGTCGGAGTTTCTTATTTTGTTTTATTCACCTATCTTTCGGGCTCGACGCTCGGAAAGTTTCTGTTCCGCTTAAAGGTTGTTTCCGCCCGAGAAGAAAGGCTTACCTTTTTTGACGTTGCTTACAGAGAAACAATCGGCAGGTATCTTTCGGGATTTTTTTTCGCGGGCTATATTTACGCCGCCTGTAACAAAAAAGGGCAGGGCTTTCACGATGTTTTATGCGATACCCGCGTTGTTTATTCATTCAGCGCAAGCAATAAAGCAGGCGTGAATTCCAATACCGCGGAAGGCTCATATAACGCAGAATATAACACGCAGGAGGATTCGGCATACCAACCGTATCCATCAAGCTCGCCTTATCAGTCAATCTATCAAGCACCTTGCCAACCGCCGGATAATTATGAGGATTGAGAGTAGGCTTACTATACCGATATGCAGAAATCGGCGGACATGGTATTCCGCCGATTTCATATGATTGACAGTTCTTAACTTGCTATACGGCTTTAATGCCGTAATTTTTTTCGACCCAAGCAACGTCTTCTTGGTCCATTACATTTATTGCGCGAATGATTGCTTTTTGCAAGCCAACTACCTCAATGCCTGCGTCTTTGTTTTGCTTTTTAATGTCCAGCAACTCTCCTAAATGTTGCTTTTGCTTCTCTCTTGTTTCGAGTGAAGACGCCATACTTAAACACCTCCTTTATTTCATTAATCACTAACTGTTAACTATTTTTTAGAGTGATATTCCTGAATAGAGCAAATGCTTGAACCTGTGCTTCTGATTCTTTCGGCGATTCCTTTCGCGCCTGCAAGTGCGGCGGTTAGTGTTGTGATATAGGGTATGTTATATCTGATTGCGGATTTTCTGATGTATGAATCATCCTCGCTGCTTCGTTTGCTGGCGGTAGGGGTGTTGATTACCATATTCAGCTGACGGTTCTTTATAGCATCCTCTATATTGGGGCGACCCTCATAGAGCTTTTTAATCGCTTGGGCGGTTATTCCTTGTTCCGCGAAATAGTTTTGCGTTCCTTTGGTTGCGAAGATTTTGAATCCGAGCTCTTCAAGTAAACGCGCAACTTCCGCCGCTTTCTCCCTGTCTTTTTTAGCGACTGATATTAGAACAGAGCCTGATAGAGGCAGAACGGTATTAGCCGCCTCTAAAGCCTTGTAAAACGCAAGTCCGAATGATTCCGAAAGCCCCAGAGTTTCACCTGTAGAGCGCATTTCGGGACCTAACAGCGGGTCAACTTCGGGGAACATATTAAACGGCAAAATCGCTTCTTTTACGCCGTAATAAGGAATAACGGGCTTTTTCAGCTCTGACGGGTTGATTTTTTCACCTGTTTCATCAGACATAATCAGCTTTGTCGCCAGCTCAACCATATTAAGGTTGCAGACCTTTGAAACAATAGGGACGGTTCTCGAAGCGCGCGGATTGGCTTCCAAGACGTAAACAACGCCTTGATGAATTGCATATTGAACATTCATCAGCCCCGCAACGCCTAAATCGGCGGCAATCTTTCTTGTATATTCGCGGATTACTTCCGTCTGCTCCTCCGTTATGCCGACGGGCGGGATTACGCAAGCCGAATCCCCCGAATGAACCCCCGCATATTCGATATGCTCCATAACAGTCGGGACGAACGCACTGCCGCTGTCGGCGACTGCGTCTGCTTCACATTCAAGCGCATCGTCAAGAAAGCGGTCGATTAAAATAGGCGCGTCATAACTTATATATTGGGCGTTTGTTTTGATGTAGGTTTTAAGCTGTTCATCGCTGAATACCACTTCCATAGCCCTGCCGCCTAAAACATAGGAGGGTCTTACCATAATCGGGTAGCCTATTTTTGCGGCGATTAAAGCGGCTTCTTTATAATTTTTTGCCATTCCCGATTCGGGCATCGGAATATTCATCTGCTCCATTTTCTTTCTGAATAAATCCCTATCCTCCGCTAAGGCGATTACTTCCGGCGTTGTCCCTAAAATTTTAATGCCCGCGTTTTTCAGCTCCATTGCGATATTTAAGGGGGTTTGCCCGCCGAATTGGACTATTATGCCGATAGGCTTCTCGCGGTTGCAGATTGATAAAACATCTTCAACCGTAAGCGGCTCGAAATAGAGCTTGTCGGAGGTATCATAATCGGTGGAAACCGTTTCGGGGTTGCAATTAATCATGATAGTTTCAAAGCCTAATTTGCGAAGCGTTAATGAGGCGTGCACACAGCAGTAGTCAAATTCAATCCCCTGCCCGATTCTGTTTGGTCCGCCTCCTAAAACGATGACTTTTTTAGCATCGGGCACGCTTACCTTTTCTTTTATTCCGCGCTTTTCGCGCGATGCCTTGACTTCGCCGCCTAAACGCCCTAAGCCGTTATAGGTGGAATAGAAATATTCCGCATCCGCCCCGCTTACGGGGATTATATCCCATTCCTGCTCAATATTAAGAACTTTTCGGTGAAGCCTTATATACTCCTCCGGCACTTCCAAAAGCTGGGAGATATATTTGTCGGCAAAGCCGTCTTTTTTAGCCTTTATAAGCATTTCATCGGGCAGAACTCTTTTTTTGTAGCTCAGAATTTCTGTCTCTAAGTCAACAAGCTCTTTGATTTGCTCTAAGAAGTGGTGCTTGATTTTAGTTATGCTGTATATTTGCTCAACGCTGATACCTTTGCGGAATGCTTCATAAATCGCAAAATATCTTTCACTGTTGGGCGCGGATATTTTTTGCATAAGCGATTCTATGCTTAATTCATTGAAGTTTTTAGCAAACCCTAAACCGCTCCTGCCGATTTCCAATGAGCGTATAGCCTTTTGAAACGCCTCTTTAAAAGTGCGCCCTATGCTCATAACCTCGCCGACGGCGCGCATCTGCGTTCCTAACTTATCCTCAATGCCGTAAAATTTTTCAAATGCCCAGCGGGCGAATTTCAGCACGATATAGTCGCCGTATTGTTCGTATTTATCAATTGTTCCCTCTTTCCAGTAGGGGATTTCGTCAAGGGTGAACCCTACGGCAAGCAAAGCCGAAACAAAGGCAATCGGGAAGCCTGTAGCTTTTGAAGCAAGCGCGGAGGAGCGTGATGTCCGCGGGTTTATTTCTATAACCGTGATTCTGTCCGACACGGGGTCGTGCGCCATCTGAACATTTGTGCCGCCGATTACCCCTATTTCCTCCACTATATCAAACGCCGTTTTCTTCAGCCGTTCCTGCAATTCATCAGCTACCGTAAGCATAGGAGCGGCGCAGAATGAATCCCCCGTATGAACGCCCATAGGGTCAATATTTTCAATCATACAAACGGCTACCATTTTATTTTTAGAATCCCTTACGACCTCTACTTCAAGCTCTTCCCAACCGAGAACGCTTTCTTCAACTAAAATCTGCCCGATAATAGACGCTTGAATCCCCCTGCTTGCAACGGTTCTAAGCTCCTCCAGATTAAAAACTAAGCCCCCGCCTGTTCCGCCCATAGTATACGCGGGACGGATTACAACGGGGTAACCTAACTTGTCGGCAATAGCCTCAGCTTCCTCAACCGATATTGCCGCAGAGCTTTTGGGGGTATCGATTCCCAGCTTGTCCATAGCCTTAGCAAATTCAATTCTATCCTCCCCGCGCTCGATTGCGTCAAGGTTTACGCCGATTACTTCAACATTATATTCAGCCAGCACACCTGCCTTTTGAAGCCCCCGGCTAAGATTAAGCCCCGACTGACCGCCCAAATTAGGCAGTAGCGCGTCAGGGTTTTCCTTAGCGATAATCTCTGTTAATCTCTTGATATTAAGCGGCTCGATATAGGTTATATCGGCAACTGTAGGGTCAGTCATAATCGTGGCGGGATTGGAATTAACCAGTATGATTTTATACCCCAAATTTCTCAAAGCCTTGCACGCCTGCGTCCCCGAATAGTCGAATTCACAAGCCTGCCCGATAATTATAGGACCCGAGCCTATAATCATAATCGTTTCAATATCTGTTCTTTTCGGCATTTTCATCTCTCCCTCATTCAATTAACATTGAACAGCTAACGGTTAACAGTTAATTATTCAATGTATTAATAATACCATATTTATTAATGCTTGTCAAGTTAGTTGTTAGAAAATTCCACTTATTTAATGAAATCAAAAAAATGCCGAAAAACCCCTTGCATTTATCGTACAAATGTGTTACAATAATATGGATATAATAATTAAAAAGAAAGGAGAAGGCTTATATGCGCCTTACTGAAAAAACCGTTAGCTCAGAGGTTATATATTCGGGGAAAATTATTGAAGTCCGCAAGGATTCGGCGGAGCTTGAAAATGGGTTTACCGCGCTTAGGGAGCTTGTTGTTCACAGCGGCGGCGTGTGCATTGTGCCGCTTGACGGTAACGGCGGGGTTACAATGGTCAAGCAGTTCCGATACCCCTTTAAAGAAGTATTGCTTGAAATTCCGGCGGGTAAATTAGAGCCGGGCGAGGACCACCGCGTGGCGGGGCTGAGGGAGCTTAAAGAAGAAACGGGTGCTTCCTGCAGAAATTTTGAATATCTGGGAGTTACCTATCCGTCGGTAGCCTATCTTAACGAAAAAATTTACATGTATCTTGCGACAGGGCTTACTTTTGACAAGCAAAACTTAGATGAGGGAGAATTTCTCGATGTTTTTACCGTCAAACTGGAGGACGCGCTTAAAATGGTCGAAAACGGTGAAATCAAAGACGGAAAAACCATGACGGCTTTACTGCTTACGGCAAGAAGGCTTGGAATCAATAAAAAATAAAAATGAAAATCCGGCAGTAGTTAAAATACTGCCGGAGAGAGTTTACGCCGGAGGTTTCCCGGTCAAAATCCCGCTTCTTCCGCTTCCGCTTCCGCCTGCATCTGCTCGATGTGACGGTTGTAAGCGTCCAAAATTTGACCCTCAATCGTATGGCGCGCTTCGGGTGAAATCGGGTGAACTATGTCCCTAAACATTCCGCTTTCGTCTTTTCTGCTCGGCATCGCCACAAACAGCCGTTCATCGCCTTGCACAACCTTTATGTCGTGGATTGCCAGCATACTGTCAACCGTGATTGAAATAACGGCGCGAAGCCTTCCGTCGGGGATAATCTTTCTGATTTTAATGTCTGTGATGTTCATATTAACGTCCTCCTTAAATAATAGTCTTTGTTTTTTGTTTCCTTATAAATGTTATTTTAGACAGTTTATGGAAAATTATACGGTATAATATAAAAATAAGAACATACCATAATTACCATTATAATACATTATAACATAAAGCTACAATAAATTTCTTGAACGGAGTGTGTATTTTGTATAAACATTTTTTGAATAACAAAAAACATGTGCATTTTATAGGAATAGGCGGTTCGGGCATGTATCCGCTGGCGCAGATTCTGCATGGTCAGGGCTGTAAGCTCTCCGGCTCGGATAACAACGAAACCGATACCCTGCAGGCGGTGCGCGCCCTCGGAATCCCTGTTTTCTTAGGGCAACGAGCCGAAAATATCAAGGGCGCGGACTTAATCGTCTACACGGCGGCTATCTCAGAGGATAACCCGGAGCTTAGCGCGGCGCGCAGGAGCGGGGCTCAAACCATTGAAAGAAGCGAGCTTTTAGGGCTTATTACAAGCTTTTACAGCCAAGCGGCTTGTATCAGCGGCACTCACGGCAAAACTACGGCGACCTCTATGCTTACTCAAATTATGCTCACAGCAGGTATGGATATAAGCGCGGTTATCGGAGGCAAACTGCCCATCATAAACGGAAGCGGAAGGGCGGGCAACTCTGATATTATGGTATGCGAAGCCTGCGAGTTTGCCGACCATTTTCTGAATCTTCACCCCGATATATGCGTTATATTAAACATAGATGCCGACCACCTTGATTATTTCAAAACCCTCGACAACATCATAGCCTCATTCAAAAAATTCGCGGGAAACGCGACCAAAGCCGTTATAGTAAACGGCGATGATGAAAATTCTATGAAAGCCGTTGAAGGCTTGGCTGAAAATATTGATAGAATAACCTTTGGATTATCGCCCGAAAATGACTGGCAAGCCGCCGCCGTCCAACATCTCAATGGAATGACAACGGCGTACACGCTGATGAACAGGGGTGTAAAGGTTTGTACTGTTACGCTTAACGTCCCGGGTGAGCATAATATTTTGAATTCCTTAGCGGCGGCGGCGGCGGCGTTTTATATGAACGCGCCCGTTGAGGGTGTAATCAAGGGGCTTGAAAGCTTTAAGGGCGCGGCGCGGCGTTTCGATAAGTACGGCGAGGTTAACGGCATTACGGTGGTTGACGATTACGCTCACCATCCCGCAGAAATATCGGTAACCCTTAAAGCCGCGCGGAAGCTTGGTTATAAAAGGGTATGGGCGGTGCACCAGCCGTTCACTTTTACAAGAACAGCCGCCCTGACCGATGATTTCGCCGAAGCCCTGAAGCTGGCGGATAAAGTAGTGTTAACCTCTATCATGGGTGGCAGGGAAAAGAATACAATCGGTATACACTCGGGAGATTTAGGCAAAAAAATAACTGATTGTATATGGTTTGAAGAGGAAGACCACGACAAAAGTTTCAGCCTTGTATGCGACTATGTATGCCAAAACGCCGAGCAGGGCGATTTAATCATAACCTTAGGCTGCGGCGATGTAAATAAGCTTGCGAAAATGATTTTAGAACAATTGACATAAGGGGAAGGGATTTTTAAAAATGAATGATAAGGAAAGACGTGTTTTTGATTTTATTAAGGAAAAATCGAAGGAGGGGATTACTCCTTCGATACGTGAAATTTGCGCCGCGCTTGGCATTAAATCAACGTCAACGGCGGCGCGGTATGTAAACTCCCTTGCGGAAAAAGGATTCCTTGAAAAAATAGACGGACTAAACAGGTCGATAAGGCTGGCGGGGAAGAACGCGGCTAAAATTCCTATTGTCAGAAAAATTAAGGCAGGTCAGCCGATAAGCGAAATCACCAACGCGGGAGATTATATTACATTTCACGAAGATAAAAGCTATACGGGCGAGCTTTTCGCGATTAAGGTTAAGGACGACAGCATGGTTGACGCCGCTATACTCATCAATGACATTGCTGTCGTTGAAACATGTAAGGATGTAAAAAACGGCGAGCTTGCCGCTGTGGTTATTAACGAAAGCGAAATTGCTGTCAGAACCCTTTATAAGGAGAAAGAGGCTTTCAGATTACAGCCCGAAAATGCTCTAATGGAGCCGATTATAGTTGAAAATTGCGAGGTCATCGGAAGAATAGTTGCTGTTCTGCGGTATTACTCCACCGACTAATCCTTGACCTTTAGTACGTAGGAGCGGGTTTATATGAAAGAGATAATCATACGTTTTTTAATTCTGCTTGCGGCGGCGGCAATCCTAACATCTGTCTGCATGAAGCTGATTGAGCGCGGCTCTTCGCCCGCTTCAAGGACAAGCGCGGACATTCCCTCGGTTATAGCTCCCGAGCCTACAAGCATGACGCAAGCCGAGTTTTCCGTTGAAGCAGAAACAGAATCCGCGGCAACGGAGCGAACGGAAGCCGAAGAGAGCACCGCCGCGGAAGCTCCGGCTGAAACAACCGCACCGCCGGAGCCGCCGGAGCTTGAAGTAACCACTTCAAGAACGGTCATTACAAGCCGGGCGCGGAAAGAGTATGATGAGAACTCCGTATACATAGATATGAAAAATATACTGCAGTTGCCGGAATTACCTACCGGCTGTGAGATAACCGCGCTTACTATATTACTGAATCACCTAGGCTTTCATGCCGAAAAAACCGACCTTGCGCGCAACTACCTGCCCATCGGCAACGGCTGGAGAGCCACTGTCGACGGCGAACGCCATGGTGACAGCTTTTTTGATTACTTTATAGGCGACCCTTTCGGCAGAGGCTACGGATGCTTTGCAAACGCCATAGAAAAAGCGGCGGTTAAATATATAGCCGACAACGGCGGAGGCTTCACCGTGCTGAACATATCCGGCTCAGAGCCGGATGCTTTGTATGAATATTTAATAGCGGGAGTACCCGTAATCTGCTGGGCGACCGACGGCATGATTGAGCCGGAATATTACGAAAGCTGGTATGACTACGCAACGGGCGAGAAGCTTGATTGGTACTTGAATATGCACGCTTTCGTACTGACCGGCTTTAACATATCCGCCAATACCGTTACGCTCAACGACCCTATGAAAGGGATAATAGACTACAATATAGACCGCTTTGAAACCCGCTATCGGCAGATGTACAGTCAGGCTGTTGTTATTTTGAGAGATTGAGGAAAGGAAGCCTTGGTATGAAAGAACAGCAAATTTACTACGGCGATAATTTGGATATAATGCGTAAGTATATACCGGATGAAACGATTGATTTATGCTATATTGACCCGCCCTTTAATTCTAATCGGAATTACAACCAAATCTATAACAATATAGGTCAAGAGGATAAAGCCCAAGCGGTGGCGTTTGTAGACACTTGGGAGTGGAACGCACGGGCTGAAAAGGAATACGGCGAGATATGCGCCAACGAAAACGGAGGTTTTACCAAGCAAACCTCGGATTTGATTATAGGACTGCAAAAAATACTCGGAAAAGGGAGCTTAATGTCATATCTGGTTTCCATGACGCTCAGAATCAATGAAATCCATCGTGTATTAAAGCCGACGGGCAGTTTTTACCTGCACTGCGACCCTACGGTAAGTCATTATCTGAAAATTGTGCTTGACGCTGTTTTTTGCAGAAACGGGGGAGACTTCAAGAATGAGATTATATGGCATTACCGCCGCTGGACAGGAAAAGCAAAAAGATTTCAGCAGTTGCACGACACGATTTTCTTTTACACGAAATCCTTTGACTATACATTTAATACGCAGTTCATTGATTATACCGAGGGCTCAACAGAAAGAAAGCTTCAAGGAAAATTGCATCGGTTTAAGAAAGGCGAAGAGCCTCTTCTTGTCAGTAATAAAGACATCAGCGAAAAAGGAGTAAGGGACAATGATGTTTGGCAAATTCCGTTCATAGCCCCTTCCGCCAAAGAACGCCTCGGATACCCTACTCAAAAGCCCGAGGCTTTGCTCGAAAAAATTATAAAAGCCTCCAGCAATGAGGGGGACACGGTGCTTGATGCTTACTGCGGATGCGGGACAACGGTTGCCGTAGCGCAGAGGCTTAACAGGAAGTGGGTCGGGATTGATATAACATATCAAAGCATAGCACTCATTATAAAGCGTCTTACGGAAGCTTACGGAAGCGGCATAACGGACAATATATTAATGAACGGTATTCCCGCTGATATTGAAAGTGCCGAAGCATTGGCGCAAAAAGCAGACGACCGATTGCGTAAGGAGTTTGAAAAGTGGGCTATTCTTACCTATACAAACAGCAGAGCCATGCCGAATAATAAAAAAGGCAGGGATTACGGCATTGATGGGGTTATGCGTATACTTGAAGGTAAGGAGCAATACAGGGATGTGCTTTTCTCCGTAAAATCAGGTAAGGTCAATTCGGCGATGATTCGGGATTTCAGAGGTGTTATTGAACGCGAAAATGCGGCTGCGGGAATTTTTATTACCCTAAAAGAGCCGACCAAGGACATGAAGCAGGAGGCTGCTGCCGCCGGATTTTACAGCAACGATTATATAAGAGAGCTTGAAAAAATAAAAATAGTTACCGTGCGTCAGATTCTTGACGGCGCGCGCACAAACGTGCCGCTTGCGGCGGAAGCCCTTAAAAAAGCGTTACCGTCAAGCGGCACGAACCAGACAACTTTTTTTTAACGAGAATTGAGGACTTATAAAAAAATGAAAACCTACGGAATTATAAGCGAGTATAACCCGTTTCACAACGGGCATATCCGCCATATTGAGGCAACGCGAAAGCATGGGGCGACCCATATTGCCGCAATAATGAGCGGCGGCTTTGTTCAGCGGGGCGATGTTGCCGTTATTGACAAGTTCAGGCGCGCTAAAATAGCCGTAAATAACGGGGTTGACTTGGTCGTTGAACTGCCTGCGGTCTATTCTCTTGCAACAGCCGAATTATTTGCGCGGGCGGGTGTTTTAATGCTGGGCGCGCTGGGTGCTGACGGCATATCCTTCGGAAGCGAGTGCGGCGATACAGAGCTTTTGAAAAAGGCTTCTGAGGCGGCAGTTAACGCGCTCCTGTCGGAAAAGTTAAAGCCGCTTATGGAAAAGGGTGCTTCCTACCCCGCAGCATTGCAAAAAACCGTAGCGGGGGAGTGCGGCTCTCTGATTGCGGGCGTGTTTGACTTTCCTAACAATACGCTGGGGGTAGAGTATTTGAAGGCATTAAAATTCCTTGATTTAAATATGGAGGCTTTTACCGTAAAGCGCGTTGGGGCTATGCACGATGGTTATGATACGTCCGGCAATATAGCCGGTGGGTTAAACATTCGCAATATGATAAAAAACGGCGGGGATTTCGCGCCATTTGTGCCGCCGGACACCTTGCGCGCAATTGAGGAATATACCCAAAGCGGAAGCTTGGCGTATTTCAGTAACCTCGAACGCGCACTTCTCTATAGGCTGAGAACCTGTACGCCCAAGGAAGTTGCAGAGACCCCCGATGTCGGGCAGGGAGGGCTTCACAACAGGGTCTTTGAGATGGGCAGGGTTGCCAATTCGCTTGGGGAATATTTTGAAGCCGTGGGAACGAAGCGTTACACTGCGGCGCGGATTCGCCGTATTCTTCTGAACCTTTTTATAGGGATAAAAAATACCGACCTTTTAACGCCTCCGCCTTTCGGGAGGGTGCTCGCGCTTAACGAAAAAGGAGCGCAAATCCTCAAAAAAGCCGCCGCAAACAAAGAGGATAACAAATACGCGCTCCCGTTTATGAGCGCAATGAAAAATTTGCTCAACCTTAACATTCCTGCGGTGAGCAGGTATGCCGAAATATCATCGAGGGCTACCGACTTGTACGGTCTGGCTTTAAAAAATATCGCGCCTTGCGCCTTGGACTTTACTTCAAGGATTGAAATTTTATAGCGCGGGCATGAGCGGGTTTTAGGTACACTTACCGGGCTTATCGGGTCAAGCTCTTGGTTTTTATTGTAAAAATAAACAAAATCCATAATCCATTTTGTGGATTATGGCTAATTTTTTAAAAATTCAAAAAATTCCCTTGACAAAGCTTGCGAAACATGTTATAATTTTACACTGTATCACCATGTGTTCTTATGCCCGTTTTTAGCTATGGGCTTATTTGTGTCTGTATACATTTAATATACCACAAAAGCCCAAAGAATGCAAGAGTGAAATTTTGGCATTATTCTGTTAAGGAGGAACCGATACATGGTGAACGTCAAGCCGGTACAGCTTGGTAACACTACCCGCATGAGTTTCGGTAAAATAAGCGAAGCCTTGGAGATGCCGAATCTTATCGAGGTGCAGAAAAATTCCTATAAATGGTTTATGGAAGAGGGACTTAAGGAGGTATTCCGCGATGTCGCGGCAATCACCGATTACAACGGGAACTTGGTGCTGAATTTTGTAGACTATAAAATTGACAACACCCCTAAATATTCGGTTGCGGAATGTAAAGAGAGAGACGTAACCTACGCGGCTCCTTTACGGGTTCGAGCGATTCTTTGGAATAAGGAAACGGGCGATATTAAAGAAAACGAAGTGTTCATGGGCGATTTTCCGCTTATGACCGACAGCGGCACGTTCGTGATTAACGGAGCGGAGCGCGTGATTGTTTCGCAGCTTGTTCGCTCGCCCGGTGCTTATTACTCGGTGGAGAAGGATAAGACGGGTAAGGATTTATTTAGGTCAACCATTATCCCCAACCGGGGTGCTTGGCTTGAATTTGAAATGGATTCAAACGATGTGGCATACATCAGAATAGACAAAAACAGGAAAATGCCGATTACAACCTTTATACGCGCCATGGGCAGCGGGACTGACTCGGAGATAGAGGCTCTCTTCGGCAAGGACGAACGCATAGAGCAGACCATTATGCAAAAAGACCCAACGAAAAATACGGAGGAAGCTTTGCTGGAGGTTTATAAAAAACTCCGCCCCGGTGAGCCCCCTACCGTTGACAGTGCCGTAGCGCACTTAAATTCGCTTTTCTTCGATGCCAAGCGGTATGATTTATCCCGTTTCGGGCGGTATAAGTATAATAAAAAGCTGGGCGTAAGCTCCCGTATAGCGGGGCATTATCTGTCGCGCCCCGTTGCGAACCCTTTGACAGGGGAAATTATCGCCGAGGAGGAAACACTGGTTTCCTTTGACCTTGCCGCGCAGATTGAGCAGGCGGGCGTATCGGAGGTTTGGCTGACGGTCGAGCATAAGGAAATATATACCAACTCGGACGGAGAATTTATCAACCGCTCACATAAAAAAGAGGTTAAGGTAGTCGGCAGCGGGATGGTTGACATTGCTCCTTATATAAACTTTGACCCGTCCCCTTACGGCGTGAATGAAAAGGTATCCTTTAAGGTGCTTACCGAAATTCTCGAAAACGCCGCTGATGAAGCCGAAGTTGAGGAGATGGTGAAATCAAGGGCGGACGAGCTTGTTCCCAAGCATATTACCCTAGACGATATATATGCGTCGGTAAGCTATTTTATTAATCTTTGCGAGGGTGTAGGCAAGGTTGACGACATAGACCACCTCGGCAACAGGCGCATACGCTCCGTAGGAGAGCTTTTGCAAAATCAATTCCGTATCGGGTTTGCCCGTATGGAGAGGGTTATCCGCGAGAGAATGAATATAGGCGCGCAGGATTTAGACACAATCACCCCGCAGAATTTAATTAACATACGACCCATAACAGCCGCTATAAAAGAATTTTTCGGCTCATCGCCGCTTTCTCAGTTTATGGACCAGACAAACCCCCTTGCGGAGCTGACCCATAAGAGAAGGCTTTCCGCCTTGGGTCCGGGCGGGCTTTCGCGCGAAAGGGCGGGCTTTGAGGTTAGGGACGTTCACTATTCGCACTACGGCAGAATGTGCCCCATTGAGACCCCGGAAGGTCCTAATATCGGACTGATTTCATATCTTGCTTCATTTGCAAGAATTAATAAATACGGCTTTATTGAAGCCCCTTACCGCAGAGTTGATAAGGAAACAGGGGTTGTTACCAACGATGTCGTTTATATGACTGCGGATGAGGAGGACTTTTTCACCATAGCGCAAGCGAATGAGCAACTTGATGAGAGCGGTAAGTTTTCCCGTAAAATCGTTAAAGCACGTTATCTTGACCAGATTCTGGAGTGCGAGCGGGAACGTATAGACTTTATGGACGTATCGCCCAAGATGGTTGTATCAATTGCTACGGCGATGATTCCGTTCTTGGAAAATGACGATGCTAACCGCGCGCTTATGGGCTCAAACATGCAAAGACAGGCAGTGCCGCTTCTTAAAACCGAAGCCCCGATTGTCGGGACGGGTATGGAGTATAAAGCCGCCGTTGACTCGGGTGTTTGCATCATTGCGGAGCAGGACGGCATAGTTGAAGAGTGCTCTGCGGATGAGATTCTTGTAAAAGAAGGGACAGGCGCGATTCATTCCTATAAGCTTATCAAATTTAAGCGTTCCAATCAAGGGACTTGTATAAATCAAAGACCGATTGTAAATAAAGGTGACAGGGTTTCTAAGGGGCAGGTGCTGGCGGACGGTCCGGCTACAAGCGGCGGCGAAATTTCCATAGGTAAAAATGCCCTTATAGGCTTTATGACATGGGAGGGCTACAATTACGAGGACGCTGTCTTACTGAACGAACGGGTGGTTCGCGAAGACGTTTATACCTCCATTCACATTGAGGAATACGAAATAGAATCACGCGACACGAAGCTGGGACCGGAGGATATTACCCGCGATATACCCAACGTAGGTGAGGACGCGCTGAAGGATTTGGACGAAAACGGCATTATCCGAATCGGAGCGGAGGTTCGCTCGGGAGATATTCTGGTCGGAAAGGTAACGCCTAAGGGCGAAACCGAGCTTACCGCCGAGGAAAGGCTTTTGAGGGCTATATTCGGCGAAAAGGCAAGAGAGGTCAGAGATAATTCCTTGAAAGTTCCTCACGGCGAATCGGGAGTGATTGTTGACGTTAAGATTTTCACCAGAGAGAATTGCGATGAGCTGTCACCCGGCGTAAACAAACTGGTGCGCTGCTACGTGGCGCAAAAGCGCAAAATTTCGGTAGGCGACAAGATGGCGGGGCGGCACGGAAACAAGGGCGTTGTGTCCCGCATACTGAAAGCGGAAGATATGCCGTTTTTACCCGATGGTACGCCGCTGGATATAGTGCTTAATCCGTTGGGCGTTCCCTCGCGAATGAACATCGGGCAGGTTCTTGAAGTGCATTTGGGGATGGCGGCGCAGCACTTGGACTGGAAGATTATGACCCCTGTTTTTGACGGCGCGCGGGAGGAGGACATCCGCGAATGTTTTAAAATGGCGAACATACGGGAGGACGGAAAAACGATTCTTTACGATGGTCGGACAGGAGAAGCCTTTGACAGCCCCGTAACGGTCGGATATATGTATTACCTTAAATTGCATCACCTTGTAGATGACAAGATTCATGCGCGCTCGGTAGGTCCTTACTCTTTGGTTACGCAGCAGCCGCTCGGCGGTAAGGCGCAGTTCGGCGGTCAGCGTTTCGGGGAGATGGAGGTATGGGCTTTGGAGGCATACGGTGCTGCCTATACTTTGCAGGAAATTCTTACGGTTAAGTCGGACGATACGGTGGGGCGCGTCAAGACCTATGAATCCATCGTTAAGGGTCAGAATGTACCCAAGCCGGGGATTCCCGAGTCATTCAAGGTTCTTATCAAGGAGCTTCAATCGCTGGGGCTGGATGTAAGGGTTCTAAACTCCGGGCAGGAGGAGATTGACCTGAAGCAATCCTTCGAGGACGATGAGGATATTATCCCTCAGCCCGTTTCCGTTGCCGAAGACATGGAGGATATGGCGGGAGTAGTGATTGAGGGCGAGCTTGAAGACAGCTTCTCCTTGGAGGAATTTGATGACGAAGAAGGCGACGATGACGACGACTACGATGATGAAGCCGAGGAGCTTGAAGATTTTGACATTGACGATGAGCTTTAGTCATTAGGTTTTTTTGAAAGGATGGGGTTGGTTATGTCATTAGAAACGCGTCATACCGAAAAAAATATATTGTTCATGCTGTTAACAGCCGAAACCTCGCAGGATTTTGATAAGCTGATTAAAAATCTAATGGCAATTATGGAGCCGGAGGACGTGGAGCTTGTACAAAAAAGAGTTGCCGAATACAAAAAAACAATCTCTAATCTCTAATCTCTAATAACTAAAAGGGGATGCTATATTGAATTTCAACACCTTTGAATCTATAAAAATCGGTCTTGCTTCGCCGGAGCAGATTATAAGCTGGTCAAGCGGCGCAGTTGAAAGACCCGAAACCATAAACTACAGAACGCAAAAGCCGGAGCGTGACGGGCTTTTTTGCGAGAAAATTTTCGGTCCGTCAAAGGACTGGGAATGTCATTGCGGAAAATATAAAAAAATTCGATTTAAAGGAAAAATCTGCGACCGCTGCGGAGTGGAGGTAACGCGCGCCAAGGTTAGGCGCGAGCGCATAGGGCACATAGAGCTTGCCGCACCTGTTTCGCATATTTGGTATTTCAAAGGCACGCCGTCCCGTATCGGGCAGGTCATAGAGGTGTCGCAGAAGCGTCTGGAGGAGGTTCTTTATTTTACTAAGTATATCGTTATAGATTCGGCTGATACCGAGCTTCATAATAAGCAGCTTCTTTCCGAAAGAGAATATACCGATATGCGCGAAAAATATGAGGACGCGTTTGACGCGCAGATGGGCGCGGAAGCGGTTAAAGAGCTTCTTGACGAATACAGCCCCGACAGGTATGATAATTACATCTTAAAAAATATTGAAGCTTTCAGTAAGGTAACGAAGCTTTCACATGCAAGCATAATTGATTTTATCGCGAAACGCTATTATGTAATAGACGAGGACGCGGGCAGTGAAAATTGGTCCGTTGGCGATGTTGTGGAAAGAGCCGTTTTCAGAGAGGACGTAGAGAGGGAAAACCGCAATAACGCAGGAGAGGATAAGCCCAAGATTACTGCCGTAACAGGCTCTCGTTATATCGAAACGCTGTTTGACCTCAATATTGAGGAAGCTAACGCTACCGGCGAGTTTAACGATATTGCCGATAAGTCCAATTGGGTTAACGCGCTTCAATGGGCTTCCGAGGGGCTCAAAGCGGAGCTTGCCGACCTGCCGCAGGGGCAGAAAAAAATCAAGCTTTTAAAAAGGCTTGAAATAATTGAGGCATTCCGCACTTCCGGCAATAAGCCTATTTGGATGATTATGGACGTTGTCACCGTTATACCGCCCGACATACGCCCTATGGTTATGCTGGACGGCGGACGTTACGCAACCTCTGACTTAAACGACCTCTACAGGCGGGTCATTAACAGAAATAACCGCTTGAAGAAGATGCTGGAGCTTGAAGCACCCGACATTATTATCCGAAATGAAAAAAGAATGTTGCAGGAAGCTGTTGATGCTCTTATTGATAACGGCAGGCATGGGCGACCCGTTACAGGTCCTAATAACCGCGCTTTGAAATCCCTTTCCGATATGCTGAAAGGTAAGCAGGGGCGTTTTAGGCAGAACCTTTTGGGTAAGAGGGTTGACTACTCGGGACGTTCGGTTATTGTTGTCGGTCCCGAGCTTAAAATGTATCAATGCGGACTTCCCAAGGAGATGGCTTTGGAGCTTTTCAAGCCGTTTGTCATGAAAAGGCTTGTCGATACTAAAATTGTTAATAATATTAAATCCGCGAGGAAGATGGTTGACCGTTCGCGCAACGAGGTATGGGATGCTTTGGAGAACGTAATCAAAGACCACCCCGTGCTTTTAAACCGCGCTCCTACGCTTCACAGGCTGGGCATACAGGCTTTTGAGCCGATTTTAGTAGAGGGCAGGGCTTTGAAGCTTCACCCCCTTGTGTGTACCGCTTACAACGCCGACTTTGACGGCGACCAGATGGCTGTACATCTCCCGCTCTCGGCGGAGGCGCAGTCAGAGGCACGCTTCCTTATGCTTGCGGCGAACAATCTGCTTAAACCATCGGACGGTCGTCCTGTTGCCGTTCCTTCACAGGATATGGCTTTAGGTTCTTATTACCTTACAATGAAAAAGGATGGCGAAACAGGCGAGGGCAAGGTATTCCGCGACCCAGCCGAAGCCTTAATGGCGTACAGTCAAGGCATTATTACGGTTCATGCCCAAATTAAGGTTCGCGTGACGAAGGAGATAAACAACAAGCCGGCTTCAAAAATTATTGACTGCACGGCGGGGCGGCTGATTTTTAACGAGAATATACCTCAAAATCTGGGCTATGTTGACAGAACCAACACCGAACAGCAGTTTGACCTTGAAATAGACTTTCTTGTTAAGAGAAAGCAGCTTTCCGAGATTATCGAAAGATGTATCCGTATTCACGGAACAACCACCACCTCTGAGGTTCTTGACCGCATAAAAGCCTTGGGCTTTAGGTATTCGACCAAGGCGGCTGTCACCGTTGCGATTTCCGATGCCGAAATCCCGGAAGCAAAGGCTAAGATTATTGAAGCCGCGGATGAAAAAATCGAAAGAATCAACACTCTTTATAAGAGGGGCTTTATCTCCACCGCCGAGAAATCCAAGAGGTTCATTGATATTTGGAATAACGCAACGGACGAGGTTACAACCGCTCTCAGAGGAAATCTTGACAAGTATAACCCCATCTTTATGATGGCGGATTCGGGCGCGAGAGGAAGTATTAACCAAATACGTCAGCTTGCGGGTATGCGCGGTCTGATTGCAAACACATCGGGAACGACAATTGAGATGCCTATCAGAGCAAACTACCGCGAGGGGCTTAATATTCTTGAATATTTCATTTCATCAAGAGGTGCAAGAAAAGGGCTTGCCGACACGGCTTTGCGTACTGCCGACTCGGGCTATTTAACCCGCCGTCTGGTAGACGTATCACAGGATGTTATTATCCGCGAGGACGATTGCGGAACAAAGGTCGGCATTGAGGTTTATACAATCAGAAACGGAAATGAAATCATCGAGCCTCTTAATGAAAGGCTTGTCGGGCGTTATCTTATGGAAGACCTGCGGGATGAAATCGGCGACCTTGTAATCGGGCGGAATAAGCTTATGAATGAGCATGATGCTCAAAAAATCATTGAAATGGGCATTGAAAGAATATCCGTTCGCTCTGTGCTTAACTGCATAGCGAAGCACGGCGTTTGCGCGAAATGCTACGGCGCGAACCTTGCCAACGGCAACCTCGTTTCGGTAGGAGAGGCGGTAGGGGTAATTGCGGCTCAGTCAATCGGAGAGCCCGGTACACAGCTTACCATGAGAACTTTCCATACAGGAGGAATCGCCTCGGCGGACGATATTACGCAGGGTCTGCCCAGAGTTGAGGAGCTGTTTGAAAGCAGAAGACCTAAAAACGCGGCGGTTGTCACGAAAACAGCGGGTACGGTTCGTATTGAAGAAATTAAAAAGACCCGTAATGTCGTGGTAACAGATATGGACGGCTTAGAGGAATATTACCCCGTAGCCTACAGTATAAAAATAAAGGTTAAGAACGGGGATACCGTAGAGGAGGGCACTCCGCTGACAGAGGGTTCGCTTAACCCGTCCGATATATTAAGCATTAACGGTCAGCAGGCGGTTCAGAATTATATCATCACAGAGGTGCAGAAAGTTTACCGTTTGCAAGGCGTTGACATCAACGATAAGCATATTGAAGTAATCGTGCGTCAAATGCTTCGCAAGGTGAAGATTGACGATGAGGGTTCAAGCTATCTGCTTCCGGGCTCGCTTGTTGACAAAAAGGAGATTGAAGCTGTAAATACGTCTATTCAAGAGAGGATTTTCAACGGTGAGCAGGGGCTTTCATTTATTACGGTAATCCCCGTTATTCAGGGAATTACCAAGGCTTCGTCCAATTCGGAGAGCTTCCTGTCTGCGGCTTCTTTCCAAGAAACCACAAAGGCTCTCACAGATGCCGCTATAAGGGGCAAGAGCGACAAACTCTTGGGGCTTAAAGAGAACGTAATCATAGGTAAGCTTGTTCCCGCAGGTACGGGAATGGAAATTTATAACAGCGTAGAAATCGTAAAAAATGAACTCCCCGCACCTGTTGCCGCTGTATAACTTAGTCTTATAAAGCAAATAGTGAATAGCTGCTTTCATTACGGAAGCAGCTATTCACTATTTTAATGTACAATGTACAATTTGCGGAGTGTTGTCAAGGGAGTAAATGGATTTTTTTCAAAAAATTAATTAAAAGCCCTCTCTACCGCCCCTTGACTGTTTGGATAGTCGGAACGGTCGGGTTTGGGAAATTTAAAAAAGTATTGACAAAAAGGATTTTATGTGTTATGATATATTAGGAATATTACCTGCGTTCGGTAGCGATGCGGGACGTGGGTAAGAAAATTTATATTATAAGGAGGTTAATTCAATGAACGTAATCGCAATAAACGGAAGTCCAAGAAAAACCGGCAATACCGCGACATTATTGGAATATGCTGTCAAAGGTGCTGGGTCGCAAAATGCAGCTGCGGAAACTTTACACTTGTATGAATTACAATACAAAGGGTGCATAAGTTGTTTTGGGTGTAAGCACAAAGACAACGCGGGGACAGGCTTTTGCGCGGTAAATGACGGGTTATCGCCTGTACTTGAAAAGGTAATGAATTGCGATGTTCTTTTATTAGGTTCGCCAATTTATTACAGCGATGTAACAGGCATGATGAGGTCTTTTATGGAAAGATTACTATTTATGAATCTTACATACGATGACCCTTACAGAAAGGCTCCCGGAAAATCAATCTCATCCGCATTCATCTTCACAATGAATCTTCCTAAAGAGGGCGAAAGCTATTATAAACCGATTTTTGAAGCTAACAGTAAATTGTTTGAATGTTTGGGCGGCACTTCTGAGTATTTAGCTTGTTTTGACACCTATCAATTTGATGATTATTCTAAATACGCCGCCGGGATATTTGATGTTTCTCATAAAGAAAAAGTACGCAAGGAACAATTCCCGTTGGATTGTGAAAGAGCGTTTGAAATAGGAGCAAGACTTGCTAAACCATGATAATAAGCATTAGACACATCAACCGATTTCCGCAGGGTTGCGAATAAAATTTATTTTTATGGAGATTAAATTAATGGAAAATTTCGGAATGTCAATGTTATGGTTTTGGCTATGCTACATTATTGTGACTGTCGTTGGGATTGGGCATACTGTTTTTAACATATATGTTTTGCACATGAAACCTATGGACAAAGACGGAATGGGGGAAGGGTACGAAAAAACAAAACCGTGGCATCCGCTTTATAATATAATCTTGTTCACTCTGTTCGGTTGGCTTTATATGAGCGGGCTTGAAGTTCCTACTATTCAAGAAGCACTGATAACAGGAGCAATATGGGCGGGGATTTGCATTGTTTTTGATGTAGTTGGTTGGGTAATAATAAAACACCCGTGGAGTTTGAGTTTCAAAGGTTTTTATGTAGATTATCAGCCGTGGATTAGTTTAATTTATTTGGCTATTTTTATAAGTCCGCTCGTTGGTTATTTATTTGTTTAACATTTTCTAATAAGCATTTCCACCCCCATACTTTCTCCACATTCACAACCCACAAAACCCATATTATCTAACATATAGCGGCGGGAATTGCCCCGCCGCTTTTGCCTGTTATAACTCCATGTCGTTTACTTTATTCCATCTGTACGGGACGGGCTTGCCCGTCCCGTAAATCATTTCACTATTGGCGGGACAGGCAAGCCTGTCCCCTACATAACTATTGCACAGGTGGCAATTATTGAATAAATTATTTCCGTCTGGAGGAACTTCGTCTTTTATTGTCGATGACCTTTTTTAAATCGCTCATACGCTCGTCGGAGCTTTGTTTAAATTTACTCATCATATCTTCAAAAGCGGCTTCGGGAGATGCAGGCGCACTATCCCTGTCTCTGTGGGAATTACGTCCGCCCCCTCGGTTCGCTTGGGGCTGGCGGTTTGCGGGAGGAGGCGCGGTTTTCTTAATTGATAAAGCGACCTTGCCGTTTTCACCCAACGACAGTACCTTCACCTTAACAATCTGCCCCTCTTTTAAATGCTCCTTAATGTCCTCAACATAGGTATTGGCTACCTCGCTGATATGTACCATTCCTTTGGTTTTGGGTTCGGTATCCAAATCGACAAACGCGCCGAATTTTGTAATCCCGTTAACCTTTCCCTCGTAAATTTTCCCAACTTCCAGCTGCATATAATCCCTTTCTAACAGTTATAGCTGTTATTTTTATATTTCCCGCTTTTATAATTGTTAATTGAATTAATTCCTTGTCGTGTCAATGAAACGGCGTTCATTCGGGTAGGCATAGCCTAACGCATCTATAGCTATACGCTCCATAAAATCGCGCTCGTTTTCTTCTGACAGGATATTTAAGTATTCTTCATTTTCCTGCTCTAAGGCATAGGTTCGCTCTTTTAAAGCGTCAAGCTCGCTTCTTTTTCCGGCTATCTCCGATTGAGTGCTTACAAAAGAAAACGCACACCATACAATAAAAGCAATAGCCGCCATGGTCTTTAAAAAATTACCGACAGGGTTGCTTTTTTTCTTTTTAAGTTTAAGCTTTTCAGCCTTATAGCTATGCTTACGCGAAGCCTCCGTCTTTGAGGCTGCCGCACGATTTGAACTTCTCATTTTGTTATTCCTTCTTGGCTTCTTATTTTTTTCTACCGCCTAGACTATTATACAATATAAGCGCGCAGTTTTCAAGAGGAAAATCAGCTAATATCCAAATTGTCATCAACTTTATGATTTCGCACAAAAAAACCTATTCCTTTTTGACGAAAAAATCCGATTATTTTTACAAACGGTTCAATAATTATGTAATATACGCGTTGTAAAGCTTTGTAAGCAATATTTACGGCAAATCTTACAGCACTTGTAACTATATTGCCAATTGATACTATATAAAGGATAAAACCGACAGATGAGCCTAAAAAATAAAAGAATCTGACCTGCCCTCTGCCGAGTGCCGCGGAATACAAAAAGATTGCCGCCCCGAAGCAAAGCAGGAAGATTATATCAAGCAGGCAAACCGCCCCCGCCCTCCGCGCAGGGGGAAGCACGATTCTGATTACCCTGAAGCAGTCAAACAAAACACCCAGAAAAACGCCTAACACAACCGAGAGTAAAAAAAGTCTTGACTGCTCCGATATTGAAAAAAAAGTCTCAAGCCTCAAAGCTAAGCCCCTTTCTTATCTAAAAAGCTTACCAAGCAAGGAAAGCGGGGAGGTTCTATCCTTATCCCCGTAGGTAATCGACCAAATATCGCCCTCTATATTCATTTCACCGCTTTGCACCGACAGGTCGTTTACATGCAGGTCTTTACCCGAAATTGTCATTTCACCCATTTGAGTGTAGAGGCGGACGGTGCTTTCGTCAAAGTGGTCAACATCTGTTATGCCGGATATTGACAGCTTGCTCCTGCTTTCAAGTATAATATTGTGCGATATGTTTTTTTTATTTTGTTCTTGCATTTTAATCATTCCTTTCTATAAATCATTATGCGTATTGTCATTTTAATATGTCCGCGAGCATAAATTTAGAATAATGGAAAAAAATACAACCGAAGGGAGGAGCGAGCCCCAAGCGAGGCTTAGCGCGGATTAAGCCGGGCTTCGCTTGGGCATTACAATGCAAAGGAATAAAAAAAGAAGAAACAGCAAGATAAGAGCGGTCTGCGTGGTGGGGGCGTTCATTCTTTTACTGCCGCTGATGTCCGCCGCCGTCATCACGTCCGCGCCGTCCGCACAAATCGCCGTCCTCAACGCGGCGGGAGCTTCCGCGAGGCTTGCCGCAGGGGATGTGTTCGCGCTTTCGCGGTTATCAGCCGATGGCGAGCGCGGCTTAATACAGGATGACAGCGAGTATAACCAAGAGGAGCAGGAGATTTATTACGCATATTTATCATTTGACGACAGCTATATGCTGTCCTTCGGCGCACTTGACATCCCTTCAAGTGCGAATGAGGAGCTTTACGTTGAGGACGGTGACTATGAATCGGGACCCAAGCCTTACCCCGAATCAATTGAAAGCCGCGATGGTGTGATTACGACATTCAGCTTTGCGCGGGGTGTCGGCGAGGAATATATAAGCCTTGATAAGGCGGGGCAGGTGAGGAATGTTACAAGCGTATCAAACAACGCGCTTTTACGTGAGAGCCGCCAAAAGCCTGAATTTGTTATAGAAAAAAACGGCGAGCCGCAGGTTTTAATCATGCACACGCACACTACCGAAAGTTTTGAGCCCTATGCGCGGGATTTTTTTGATAAATCTTTTTCGTCAAGGACGACAGATGAGCGTATGAATATGGTGTCAATTGGAAACGCTATAAAGGAGGAGCTGGAAAACGCGGGAATTGCCGTGCTCCACGATACAACCATGCACGATTATCCCTCTTACAACGGCTCTTACGACCGAAGCCGCGAAACCGTAAAGTCACTTTTGGAGCAATACCCCTCAATCAAACTTGTATTAGACGTTCACCGCGACGCGATAGAGAGGGCGGACGGAAGCCGCGTTGCTCCCGTATCCAACATTAACGGCAAGGATGCGGCGCAGGTGATGCTGATAAGCGGCTGTGACAACGGCAGCATGGGGATGCCGCACTATATGCAAAACTTTCGCTTAGCCTCGCTTTTGCAGGCGCAGATGGAATACGATTACCCCACCCTTACGCGCCCTCTGCTGTTTGATTACCGCAAATACAACCAAGACCTTACGACAGGCTCGCTTCTCATCGAGGTAGGGGGGCACGCCAACAGCATAGACCAAGCTCTTTACAGCGGAACGCTTATCGGCAAAGCTCTGGTCAACGCGCTTGAACAATTGACAATTGACAATTGATAATTGATAATGTTTTAAATAAAGGAAGTAAAAATGATGAAGCTCTTTAGCAAAATCACTGTAACCAGAGAAGAAAAATGCCGCCGCCGCGCTATTTACGCGGTAACGGCGGTATTGCTTTCGGCAATGTTTTTATACGGGTTTGTCACCGTTTATGTTAACTCTTACAATATAATGAACCGCGAGCCTATGGTCGTTTTCTCGTTTTCCAAGACGGAGCAGGGCTTTTTAGTCGTCATTTTAAATAAGGAGTTTGGGGTGTCCGCGTGAGACGTTTGAGCACTCTTTCGATTGAACTGCTAGCACTCCAATTTATAGAGTGCTAAATTTTCATCTAATTTTCACTTAACGAACACATAATGAACACATAAATGGTTTATTATATATATAGAGGTTAAGTTAAAGCTTAATCCCAAGTAAATTATATTTATATATTAACAAGGAGGAATCGTTTATGTTAAGAATAATGCCTTATGAGAGAAGGAATTTCGATGTTTTCAATTTCTTTAATGATATTGAAAAGGATTTTTGGGGGATGCCGCAGTCGAATATCTGTAAAACCGATATACGCGACGCGGGCGACAGGTTTGTCTTAGAGGCGGAAATGCCCGGCTTTGACAAGGAAGACATAAAAATTGACATTGAGGGTAACTCCCTTACCTTAACGGCGGAGCATAAAAATGAAAAAGAGGAGAAGGATGAAGCCGGCAGGTATATTCGCCGCGAGCGTTCATACGGGGCGTATCAGAGATGCTTTAATATCGCCAATATAACCGCCGACAAAATCGAAGCCGAGTATAAAAACGGTCTCCTAACCGTAGAGCTTCCCAAGAAAACCGCGCAAGTGCCGCAGGTTAAGAGTATTGACATAAGATAATGATTACAAGAAGCCGTGTTCATAACCCTATGAACACGGCTTCTTATCTGTATAACATAACAAAAAAAAGCTATTTTTCTTAGTTATTTTTCATATTGACTTTCAATAAGCCTGTATGTTACAATTTGGTAGTAATTTTTTTAAAGGAGAGAAAATATTTATGAGAATACAAGGGTTAACAGGCAGGCTGACGGCGGCGGTAATTTCTGCGGCGTTAGCTTCAAGTTTTTTAAGCGCGTGCAATTTATCAGACAATAATCAAACCGAAGTCGAACCCGTGCTTGATGCAGGGTCGTTAAACCTAACCGCAGATGTTAAGGGTGCTACCAAACACACAAGAGAAATAAATCATTCATGCTATGACCATCTGGACTTTTCCGATTTAAGAGAATTTGAAAAAGCAGAAAAAGGCTTAATTGCCGCACCCGAGCAATTGGAGATACGCGATAGCACAGGCAAGCTGGTTTACAGCCAAAAGGCGTTTGAGTTTGTTCGCGATACCGATGCCCCCGATTCGGCGAACCCCAGCTTATGGCGGCATACCCAGCTTAATCATCATTACGGGCTGTATGAGGTTACGGAGGGTATTTATCAAGTCAGAGGATATGATTTGACTAACTTTACTTTTATAGAGGGTGATACAGGCTGGATTGTATTCGATACGGGGACAACCGTTGAAACAATGCAGGCGGCTTTGGCGTTTATAAACGAAACTCTCGGTGAAAGACCTGTTGTAGCCGTAATTGTAAGCCATACGCACGGTGACCATTACGGCGGGCTTCGGGGTGCTGTAAGCGAAGAGGATGTCTTGTCGGGCAAAGTTTCGATTATTGTTCCCGAAGGGTTTGAAAAACATGCAATAAGCGAGAATCTATATGCGGGAACAGCTATGTTCAGGCGTGCTTTTTATCAATACGGTCACTTGCTCCCTCCCCCGGGAGCGCAAAGCAAGCTTGCGATTGGCTTAGGCACTCAAACGCCGAGCGGGTTCAACTCATATTTAGCACCTACCGACCATATCACGCATACCGGCGAAAAGCGGGTTATTGACGGGGTTACCATGGTTTTCCAAATGACCCCCGGCACGGAAGCCCCCGCCGAAATGAACACATGGTTCCCCGATAAAAACGCGCTTTGGATGGCGGAAAATTGCGCCGGAACGCTGCATAACCTTTATACCCTGCGCGGAGCGCAAGTTCGTGACGGCAATACGTGGGCTTATTATTTAATGGATACCCTTAAACTATACGGCGATGAAGCTGAGGTCATATTCCAATCACACAATTGGCCCTGCTGGGGTAATGAGGAGATTGTTGATTACTTGACAGGGCAAGCGGCGGTATATAAATTTATAAACGACCAATCGCTGATGTATATCAATCAAGGCTATACCTCCGAGGAGATAGCCGAGATGATTAAGCTCCCCGATGATTTGGAACAGCAATGGCACACCCGCCCCTATTACGGCACTTACAAGCATAACGCCAAAGCCGTTTATCAAAAGTATATGGGTTGGTATAACGCTAATCCTGCCTATTTAGACCCGCTCCCCCCTACCGAAAGTGCTAAAAAATTCGTTGAATATATGGGCAATACCGACCGAGTTTTAAGGCTGGCGAAGCGCGATTTTGACAACGGTGAATACCGCTGGGTAGCGGAAATTATGTCGGTTTTGGTTTATGACGACCCGACTAACAAGGAAGCGCGCTATTTGGGCGCGGATGCCTTAGAACAGCTCGGCTATCAATCCGAATCGGGCACTTGGCGCAGTGCGTATCTGACAGGCGCGCAAGAGTTGCGCCATGGTGTTCCGCCCGAAGTTGCCGCTATGCGTTCACGCGCTGCGAATGATATAACCCGCGCGCTTGAACCGTATATGGTGTTTGAATATTTGGGAATCCTCCTTGATTCCAACGCGGTGCAGGATTTAAACCTTAAAGTTAACATAAACTTAACGGGCGACAAATCCTATCTTTTGACGATTAAATCGGGTGTCATTCTTTATCAAGAGGACACAAGCGCGAAAAATGCCGATGTAACAATCACAATGCCGCGCCAAGCTGTAACAATGCTTCTTTTACCCAATTTAGGCGAGGGAACGCCGGAGTTTAAGCAATTGGGTGATTCGATTAAAATTGAGGGTAAAAAGGCGGCGTTTTTTGAAATATATAAGCATTTGGAGGAATTTAATACAGGGTTTAATATTATTGAGCCTTAGACTAACCAACGGGGGGATACATTTTATGTTTCCCCCTATTTCCGAATAATTACTAACTCTGTGAAAGGAAATTATTATGAAAAATAAAAAAATAACCATGCACTGTTTTAAAAGCGCGCTCGCAGTTTTAATCATATCGGCGTTATTCGCAACGATTCTGTCCGCTTGCGGAGGGGGGCAACCTGCGCCGCCGATTGACACCCAAAGACCTCAGGAAACCCAAAGCCCGCAGGAAACTGAAAATGTTAACAACGAAAGCGGCGAAATGGCAGACAGCGAAATCATCGAAACGGCACTGTTGGCGTATGAATATGCCCTGCCGTTGGTTATGGTGGATTTAACCAAAAAAAGCTCAACAAATATGAACCCCGCCCGCCCCGGCGCACACGCGCCCGTTAATCAGTTTGTTCACGCGCGCAGATTGCTTCCGCCCGAAGAAAAAACAGTTGTCCGCCTTAACGCTGACACATTGTATTCGTTTGCTTTTTTGCAAATATTTGACGAGCCTGTCATAATGGAAAAGCCGAAAACAGATGTTTATTGCTCCGCTTCCATCCTTAACGCGTACACGAACAGCGCGGCTGTTTTGGGAACGGGCGGCATGGATAACGGCGAAGCGGCTGTTTATGCTTTTTGCAAACCAAACTTTGACGGAGAGTTGCCGGAGGGTGTTATCAGAATTGACGTTTCAACCGATATTGTCTGGCTTATGGTACGAACAAGATATGAGGCAAAAGAGGGCGAGCTTGAAAAAATTCATGCAATACAAGACCAATTTTCACTAGTTCCCCTATCTGAATACGGCAATGAGGATTATGTTTTGCCGGAAGGTTCGTTTCATGAGGATTATGTTTTCGTTCCGCTTCAAAAGTTATTCACATTAAGTGTTGACGAGTTTTTCAGCTCTTTTAACAATTTGGCTGTGGAAAATCCGAGCGATGCCGTTGACGCTCCGTATTTAGAGGAATTTGCAAAAATAGGCGTTGGCGCGGGGCTTGATTTTAGCCTTGAAAATTTTTCCGATGAAGTGCAGGCGGCTTTAAGCGCGCTCCCTGAGCAGGTGAAAACCGCTTTGATGAATAACGACCCGAACGCCGAGGATTCAATTTATAACGAGTATTTCCATTTTATAAATAACTGGATGTATCCCGATTCCTCTATTGCAAATTTCGGTACGGCTTATGATTTCCGCGCGCTTGTAGCCGTTACCCTGTTGGGGGCGAACCCCGTGGAAATGGCTGTCTACCCGGGTGCTACCATTGACAGTGACAACAACCCCTTAGACGGAAATAACAATTACACCATTCGTTTTGAGGAGGGGCAATTCCCGCCGATTATGGAAAACGGGTTTTGGTCGATTACATTATATGATGAGAGCGGGTTTTTGCACCCGAATCAAATAGAAAAACAAGCAATCAGAAATATCGATGATTTTATAGTCGATTCAGACGGCGCGGTTACTTTTTACCTGCAAAACGAATCCCCCGGCAATGATTTGGAAGCAAACTGGCTGCCCGCCCCCAAAGCTCAATTCACATTAACGCTGAGGATATATCTGCCTGATGAATCGGTGACGAATTTTGCTTGGGAGCCGCCGTTTGTTGAAATAGTGATTCCAAAGCTGAACCAATGAGTTTTCACGGAGTGGCACAGTATGAGTGGGTTAGCCCTCACTCTAACAATTAGCAATTATTACAATTCGGTACATTTATTGACAAAACCACCAAAATCCGCTATAATAAAACACAAGGAGTTAACGTGTTTAAATTTGTTTCGGTTTGCGTGTCACCGAGGTTCGTAGGATTACGGGAGGGGAGTCCCTCCGCTGCCTTAATCCTATGAGAGGAGGTGTACATACATGAGTAATCCGTTGAATTTTCTTTCGGACTTAATGACAAATGTTGCAGGTGGGCTTATCGTGCTTGCAATACGTGACATCATTGCAGAAAGAAAAGAAAAACGATGCTCCCCGTCCAAGGATAAGCATCGTTAATTACCGTAAATAGGGAGGGGCAACCCTCTCTATTTTTTATTATAATTATTATAACACACTCAACCCCAATTGTCAATACCTTTTCAAAAAATATTACAATTCGGTACAATTATTGACACCCCCGCCAAAATTCGCTATAATAAAACACAAGGAGTTAACGTGTCTTAAATTTGTTTCGGCTTGCGTGTCACCGAGGTTTTTTCGTAGGATTACGGGAGGGGAGTCCCTCCGCTGCCTTAATCCTATGAAGAGGAGGTGTACATACATGGGTAATCCGTTGAATTTTCTTTCGGACTTAATGACGAATGTTGCAGGTGGTCTTATCGTGCTTGCAATACGTGACATCATTGCAGAAAGAAAAGAAAAACGATGCTCTCCGTCCAAAAAGAAGCATCGTTAACCCCGATTTAGAGAGGGAAAAGCCCTCTCTATTTTTTATTATAATTATTATATCACACTCAACCCTAATTGTCAATACCTTTTAAAAAAATATTACAATTCGGTACAATCCTTGACACCCCCGCCAAAATTCGCTATAATAAAACACAAGGAGTTAACGTGTTTAAATTTGTTTCGGCTTGCGTGTCACCGAGGTTCGTAGGATTACGGGAGGGGAGTCCCTCCGCTGCCTTAATCCTATGAGAGGAGGTGTACATACATGAGTAATCCGTTTAATTTTCTTTCGGACTTAATGACAAATGTTGCTGGTGGGCTTATCGTGCTTGCAATACGTGACATCATTGCAGAAAGAAAAGAAAAACGATGCCCCCGTAGCAAGGATAAGCATCGTTAATTCCCGCAAATAGAGAGGGGCAACCCTCTCTATTTTTTATTATAATGATTATACCATACAAAAATAAAATTGTCAATACTTTTAAAATATTTCTTTACCGCCCCTCTTCTTTTGTGCAAACTACACAACCCCATATATATATATATATATATAATGCCGAAATCACCCCAAACCCCTTACATCTTTTCAATTTTTATGTTATGATTAAAGCAGAGCAACGGAAAAATAGTTGCTTAATCATGTAAAAATAAGAGAGAGGGTTTTGATTTTATGGGAAAAACAAAAAAACTGTTGGCGGGCTTAACCGCCGTTGCTGTGGCTGTTTCAGTGAGTTCGGTCACCCCGCTTTTGTTAGGGGCTTCCTCCGTTTGTGATGATTGCGGCGCGGGTAGAGGCGAGCCTGCGGGCACGGTATTGGAGTGCCAAACCAATGCAAATCATGTCCATGGTCGTATCGATGAGGGTGCTTGCACGGGAGCCTGCGCGGGAGCTCTTACAGCGGTTTGCGACAGTGATGAACATGTCGGCTCTAGAGTTTATACAACAGGGACAGCAAGCGGGATAGATGACAACTGCGGAGACCAATCCGGGACAAGGGGGATGTGCCAAGGAACACTTAACATTTTATTTTGTGACAATTGTAATTTTCCTACGGGTAATGTCGGCGGGACATGTGATTATATAGCTGACCCCGGTGACGGCAGCACATGTGGTGGGGAAATATCTATAAAGTGCTCTGACTGCTCATTAACTAGCATTAATGCTAGCCTCGTAGGAGAAAATTGTGTAGCAACTTTAAGTTGCAGAGGGAAAAGAATATTAACATGTGCGAAAACCTGCGGCGATGCGGAAGGCGATGTAGGCGGAGCTTGCACGAATGAATGCGGCGGTGCTGTAGAAGCTGTACCTTGCACAAATTCCTTCCATAACTACACCCCTCCCGGTGACAACACCAATATTGGCGGCGGTGAAACTGCAGCTTCCGGCGGCGGCAGTGTCGTAGCTGATATGATAGCAGGCGGCGGAATCGGCGGCGGCGGCGGCGGTGGTACGAATAACACCGAAAGCGGCGGCGGCAAAGAAGCCAAAGTCATTGCCGACAGCGCGGAAGCCAAACTGGCAGTAGGCAACGCAACACGCGGAACAGTAACGCTAAGCCCCGATATGGGCGCGACCTCCGATGTATTAGAAGCCTTGACGACCGTAGGAGCGAACGTAAAAGTATGGATTCCCCACGGCACTCACGGCGTGGCAATCAAAGGCTCTGACTTGGGCGAGGGCGAATTAAAAGACCTCAGCTTCAAGGGCGGCGCGGTGGCAGTCCCCGAAAGGATTAAGTCCAATTTCCCCGATGCTAAATCGGTAACAGGCATGGGATTTGTTGAGAGCGGCGATTTCGGCGGCGTAGACCAAGTCATGCTTTCCGTAAGATTAGACCTCGACCCCAAACTCTGGGGCAGTGTAATCAAAGTTTACTCCGTTGAAGCGGACGGAAGCCTAACCCTGCTTCCCGCAAGCAGAATAGTCGGCGGGTTCGGAACTGTAAATGTTACGATTTCTAATTATAATTCGCTTATTTTCGTAGTAGAATAAGTTTTAAAAAAAACCACCGCATATGCGGTGGTTTTTTTTATTAAATCTCTTCCGCTACAATTTTCTCAACCCAAGCAACGTCCTCTTGTTGCATTTCTGCTTTTGTAGCTCTGATTTTTTCCTTTAAGCCTCTTATGTTTTGCCCTTCGTTGTCTTTTTTTAATGTGAGTAACATGTATAGCCGCTTTTTTTGCTCAACTTGAATTTCCAAGGTCGTTGCCATAAAAATACTCCCCTCAAATCATTTCAAAACCGCCAAAAGCTCTCCCGCCTTGACGAACTGACCTTCGCGCACGGCAACCTCGTCCATAACGCCGTCTTGCAGGGCGGTTACGCTTGTTTCCATCTTCATTGCTTCGATGACAAACAAAAGCTGGTTCTTTTCAATTTTATCGCCTTTCTTAACCAGAACCTTAGCGACCGCACCCGGTATGCTCGAGCCTATATGCTTTTTGTTGTCAATATCGGCATACCTTGTCTGCTCGGCGACTATTTGTATATTTTTGTCCTCAACCGTGACATCGCGCCGAACGCCGTTTAGTTCAAAGTGCATGACCCTTGTGCCGTCGTTATTTTCCTCGCCCGCGCCTATATATTTGACCATGAGGGTTTTACCGTCTTGAATCGTGATTTCGGTTGACTCATTCCGTGACATTCCCATAAAGAAAATATGAGAAGCCATGCGGCTTATATCGCCGTATTTATCCCGCGCAGAGATATACTCCTCAAAAACCTTGGGATAAAGGCACCAGCTTATCGCATCGCGCTCCGTCGGGTTTTCCGTGAGCCGCTTTAGGTCGTCCTTCACAGCTTCAAAATTAACGGGCGCAAGCTCCTCGCCGGGGCGGTTGGTGAACGATTTTTCTCCCTTTAAAACCGCACCTTGCAGGTCCTTAGGAAATCCGAAAGTCGGCTGACCCATAAGACCCTTGAAGTAACCTACTACAGAGTCGGGGAAAGTCAACAATTTCCCGCGCTCAACGATATTTTCGGAGCTTAGCTCATTTTGAACCATGAAAATCGCCAAATCGCCCACCATCTTAGAAGAGGGCGTGACCTTGACAATGTCGCCCAAAAGCTCGTTTGCCTCAATATACTTTCTCTTAACCTCATCAAAGCGGTCGCCCAGCCCTAACCCCGCTACCTGCGATTTCAAGTTGGTATACTGCCCGCCCGGTATTTCAAGCTGATAGATTTCCGCTTCGGGTGTTGAGATGTCGCCCTCGAAGCTTTTGTAATAGGGGCGAATGTCCGCCCAATATTCGGTCAGCTTTTGCAGCTCGGATAAATCAAAGCTCGGTGCTCTCTCAGAGCCTTCGAGAGCCGCAACCAGAGAATTCAGCGATGGCTGGCTTGTCAATGAGCCCATTGATGAAATTGCCGTATCGACAATATCCACGCCCTCCTCGCAAGCCATTATGCAGGCGGCAATTTGATTTCCGCTCGTGTCATGCGTGTGAAGATGAAGCGGAATCCCTACGCTGTCTTTAAGTGCCCGCACAAGCTTTTTCGCGGCATAGGGGCGGAGCAGACCCGACATATCCTTAATCGTAAGGATATGCGCCCCGCGTTTTTCAAGCTCCTTTGCAAAGTCCACATAATATTTTAAGCTGTATTTATCGCGGTCGGAATCGAGGATATTGCCGGTATAGCAGACCGTTGCATTTGCAACCTTTCCGCATTTGGCGACCTCCTCTATGGCAAGCTCCATATTAGGCAGCCAGTTCAAAGAATCAAATATGCGGAATATATCAACGCCGCTTTGGGCGGCTTCTTTGATAAATGCTTTAATCAGATTATCGGGATAACTGCTGTAGCCGACGGCATTCGCGCCTCTGAACAGCATTTGAAGCGGAATATTAGGGATTCTGCGCCTTAGCTCGTCAAGGCGTTCCCAAGGGGATTCATACAGAAACCTGTAAGCCGTATCAAAAGTAGCACCTCCCCAAACTTCAAGCGAAAAGCAATCCTTCAGGATATGCGATGCGGCTGCTGCAATAGTGGTCATATCCCTTGTCCGCAAGCGTGTGGCAATGAGAGATTGCTGTGCATCCCGCATGGTCGTGTCGGTTATCAGAAGCTTTTTCTGCCCCAATACCCACTTGCTGAATTTTTCGGGACCCTCCTTATCAAGGATTTGTTTTATGCCGCCCGGGATTGAATCGGCGCAGTAGAATGGTGTTTTCGGAGCTTCAAAGGAGGGCTTGCCGCTCGGAACGGGATTTGATAAGGTTTTTTTAGCGATATAGGTCAGAGCCTTGGTTGCGCGGTCCTTAGAATCTTGAAGCTCAAACAGGGAGGGGGTTTCATCAATAAACTTTGTGTGACATTTTCCCGAGGTAAAGGTTTCGTTCGTTAAAATATTACTGAGGAATGAAACATTCGTTTTCACCCCGCGGATTCGGATTTCCCTTACCGACCGCAGCATTTTTCGGATTGCCCCGTCAAAGGTGCGGTCTGAGGTGGTTAGCTTAACAAGCAGGCTGTCGTAAAACGGAGTGATTACAGCACCCGTAAACGCGTTGCCCGCATCAAGCCGAACGCCGAAGCCGCCGCCGGAGCGGTATGCGGTAATTTTGCCTGTATCCGGCGCGAAATTGTTGGCGGGGTCTTCGGTGGTAACGCGGCTTTGGATGGCATAGCCGTACAGATGAACATCGCTCTGCGAAGCAATCCCTATTTCCGGGTCGGAGAGCTTACAGCCCTGCGCTATGGCAATCTGTGATTGCACAATATCAATGCCCGTAACCATTTCGGTAACGGTATGCTCAACCTGTACGCGGGTATTCATCTCGATAAAATAGTGATTTCCGTAACGGTCAACAAGGAATTCAACCGTTCCCGCGTTGACGTATCCTACGGCTTTTGCGATTTTAACCGCATCCGCGTGAATTTCCGCCCGCTTTTCATCGGACAGCGTAAACGCGGGTGCATACTCAACGACCTTTTGATACCTGCGCTGAACCGAGCAATCCCTCTCGTACAGGTGGACGACATTGCCGTAGCTGTCTGCCAGAATCTGAACCTCAATATGCTTAGGCTCTTCAACAAATTTTTCCATAAACACATCGGAACTGCCGAAAGCTTTCTGCGCTTCGCTTTGCACCATCGCAAACGCGCTTTCCAACTCCTCCGGCTCTCTGATAAGCCTCATGCCGCGTCCGCCGCCGCCCGCCGCCGCTTTAAGTATGACGGGATAACCAAACTTTCCCGCATACTCCATCGCTTCCTCAGCAGATTTCAGCGGAGAATCGGTGCCTTGTATAATAGGAACACCAACCTCCGCCGCAACCTTTTTCGCATTAATTTTATCGCCCATTTTTGAAATAGCATCAGAGGAAGGACCTATAAATATAATACCCGCCTCCTCGCAGGCTTTAGCGAAAGCGGCGTTTTCGGAAAGAAATCCGTAGCCCGGATGAATGGCGTCCGCGCCCTTGCGCTTCGCGATTTTGACAATTTGCGGTATATCCAAATAAGCCGCCAGCGGGCTTTTATTTTCACCAATCAGATAAGCTTCGTCCGCTTTGGTGCGGAATAGAGAATAGCTGTCCTCTTTTGAATAAATAGCGATTGTATTTAGGTTCATATCATAGCAGGCTCTGAAAATGCGAATCGCGATTTCACCCCTATTTGCCACAAGCACTTTCTTGATAACTTTTTTTTCCATCTTATAACCTTCCTTAGCCCGACAACATATAAGCTTGTCGTTTTTTATATTTTATAGTTATTATAGACTAATTTAAGGTAAAAGTCAAGTAATATTTTTGAAGTTGCGGCAAAATCATGAAAGGCTCAATTATAAATTTTATTAAGCTAAACCTGCGAATTAAATTCCAAATAATCAATCACATCATCAACCGTAGTAAAGCAAACACCCGTATGGGTATCGGCACAGCCGTAGTATATAGCGATTCTGCCGGTATCCTTGTCAACAAGATTGGCGCAGGGGAAGGTCACGTTGGGCACATCTCCTGCACATTCATACAGCTCCTGCGGGCTTAAAAGGTATTCCTTTCCGCGCTTCAGCACCCTCCAAGGCTCGTCAATATCAAGGAGCGCGGCTGAAAAGCTGTAAACGAAGCCGTTGCAAGAGGTTAAAACGCCGTGGTAGAACATAAGCCAGCCCCTATCCGTTTCAATCGGTATGGGACCCGCGCCGATTTTGGTGGATTCCCAGCTTGCGGACGGCGACATGACGTGCCTGTGCTTGCCCCAATAAATCATATCGGGCGATTGCGAGATATAAATATCGCCGAACGGCGTATGACCGCTATCGGACGGTCGCGACGCCATCATATAATTGCCGCCGATTTTTCGGGGGAACATCACGCCGTTTCTGTTAAATGGCAGATAGGCGTTTTCAAGCTGTGTAAACTCCTTGAAATCGTATGTATAAGCGATGCCGATGGTAGGCTTATATTTATAGGAATTGCACCACGTAACGTAATATCTGTCTTCAATAAAGCATACACGCGGGTCATAGCCGTACTGAAAATCCGCCATCTCGGGTATATCGGTTTTGAATTTTATGCGCTCGTGCGCTATATCCCAGTGAAGTCCGTCCTTTGAAAAACCCGCGTGCAGGCTCATGCTCCGCGACCTGTCGTCAACTCTGAAAACACCCGCAAAGCCGCCCTCAAACGCAACGACCGCGCTGTTAAATATAGAGTTTGATGTTGGGATATGATTGCGCTTGATAACAGGGTTTTGGCTGTACCTCCAAATCACATCATTACAGCCTGCCGGTTTGCTTTCCCAAGGCATATCGGGAATTGATTTTTCGTTTAGAATTTTAACCTTCATAACATACTCCTTTCGGTTTTTATTATAATAGCATATCCGCTCTGTTGTTTGCAAGCTGTTTGTAAAATTTAATAAAAAGTTTTTATTTTGGTGGGTTTCACAAAAAACAAGGTCAAACTTGGTTATTCTTACTATACTTTACAATTCTGACAGTAAAACTATGTATAAAAGGCAGAAAATTGAAAATTTTGCAGGATTTTACTTGACAATACGGCTTTGCGGGGATATAATTAAATCAACTGACAATTGAAATTTAAGGAGAATTTTTATTATGAGCGGCAAGAAAAATTACAAATTTGAAACCATGCAGGTGCATGTAGGGCAAGAAATCCCCGACCCCGCTACCGGCTCGCGCGCCGTGCCCATCTACCAGACTACGTCCTACGTATTCAAGGATTCGGCGCAGGCGGCAGGGCGTTTCGCATTAAGTGAACCCGGCAATATCTATACACGCCTTATGAACCCCACCAACGATGTGTTTGAAGCTCGAATCGCGGCTTTGGAGGGCGGAGCGGCGGCTCTTGCCGTAGCCTCAGGCTCGGCGGCAACCACTTATGCCGTTCAGAACATAGCGCGGGCGGGCGACCATATCATATCAGACAACTCGGTTTACGGCGGTACATATAATCTTTTTGCACACACACTGTCCGAATCCGGCATTGAAGCCTCGTTTGTCGATGGTTCGGAGGTCTCTAATTTTGAAAAGGCAATACGCCCGAATACAAAAGCAATCTTCTTAGAAAGTCTCGGCAATCCCAATTCTACAATTGTTGATATAGCCGCCGTTGCGGATATAGCGCATAAGCACGGCATACCGCTTATCGTTGACAATACTTTCGCAACGCCTTATTTACTGCGCCCGATTGAACACGGCGCGGATATAGTAGTTCATTCCGCAACCAAATTCATAGGGGGGCACGGCACTTCCTTAGGCGGCGTTATTGTAGACGGCGGAAAATTCGACTGGAAGCAAAACGATAAATTCCCCGGGCTTTCACAGCCCAGCCCCGGTTATCACGGAGCCGTATTCACCGAAGCCGCAGGGAATCTCGCCTACATTGTCAAAATCCGCACAACGCTTCTGAGAGATACGGGAGCGGCACTTTCACCGTTCCATTCTTTCATGTTCTTGCAGGGCTTGGAAACCCTCTCGTTGAGGGTGGAACGGCATGTATCAAATGCTTTAAAGGTCGTTGATTATCTTAAGGCGCACCCTAAGGCAGAAAAAGTAAATCACCCCTCCGTGGCTAATCACAGGTCACACGCCCTGTACAATAGATATTTTCCAAACGGCGGCGGCTCGATTTTCACCTTTGAAATAAAGGGCGGCGCGGACGAAGCAAAGGCGTTTATTGACCGCTTAGAGCTTTTCTCACTCTTAGCAAATGTCGCCGACGTGAAATCCCTTGTGATACACCCCGCCTCCACCACCCATTCGCAGATGCAGGAAGCAGAGCAGTTGGAATCCGGGATTAAGCCCAATACAATCCGCCTCTCAATCGGAACAGAGCATATAGACGATATTATCGCTGATTTGGAGCAGGCGTTTGGTTAAAAAAAACGGGTGATTCGTGTTTAGCGACACGATTCACCCAAAATCATATAACAAGGAGGCACGCCAAATATCGTGCTTCTTCAAGAAGCTTGCCATCTGCATTGGCAAACAACTTTATCATTACTATAGTATACTATAATAGTATAACCATAGCTTTGAAATCTAAACCTTCGGCAGAGAAAAAACATATCCTTGCGAACGGATATTGTCAATTACATCTCCCAGCACCGCGGCGTTTGTTGACGATACGCTGTGCAGAAGATATATACCTCCGCCGTGAGCGGCTTCGGACATCCTGTCTGAAGCTGTTTTTGCGTCCGGCTGTTTGTTTACGTCCCAGTCTTGGTAGGCGAAGCTCCAAAATAAGGTTTTATATCCCAAATTTTGGCACAGGGCAAGTATGCGTTCCGAATATTCGCCGCAGGAGGGTCGGAAATAAGACATCTCGTAATTATATTCTTGCTTTATAAGCTCGTGTAAATCCATTATATCCTTTTCCGCGTCTTGCAAAGAAAGCTTGGGGAGCGATGCGTGCGTCATACCGTGGTTGCCGATAATATGCCCCTCGTCAATCATTCTTTGAACCAGTTCCTTGTTCCGCTTGGCGTAATCTCCCGTTAAGAAAAAAATTGCTTTGACATTTTTTTCCTTCAGCGTATCAAGAATGGGTGCTGTATAACCGTTTTCATACCCTTGGTCAAAGGTAAAATATATTTCATTTTCGCTTTCAAGTATTGCGTGAGCGTCATAGACGCTGTAATCACCATTAAACCGTAAAGCTCCCAGCGGGCGGTTCTGAGCGTCAAGCTCGCGCCCTTGTCCGTAACCGTGCATAGCTGAATCAAGCGAATGAATATCCTCCGCATGAATTGCCGCCGCCGCGCTTAGCGTTATCATTACCGCCGACACAGCCGCCGTCAGTTGTTTTAGCATCATAAAAAACATCCTTCCCTTATTTAAAACCGAATCCTTTAGAAAGCAGTTTCGATTTAAGGTTAGTGTTTGTTATACGGCATTTTTTATAGTAAGAATATTATAACATAAATTTTGGGAAATAACCACTACAAAACGGTTACAAATTAATGTCAATTTGGGGTGCTTCAGCAATCCAAGTATGATTTTACCAATGCTTGCAGCAGCTCGTCCCTATCTATGTGGCGGATAAGGCTGCGGGCATTGTTGTAGGTGGTTATGTATGTCGGGTCTTCTGACAAAATATAGCCTACTATTTGATTGACCGGGTTATATCCTTTTTCCCGCAAAGCATCATAAACCACGATTAAGTTTTTCTTTAATTCGTTTTCCTTGTCCTCATAGACGGAAAAGGTCATAGTGCTGTCATCGAAACGCTCGTTCATTTGTACACCCCTTGTAAAGTTTTTCGTATACTCTATATTATAACCTATTATTCGCAAAAAAACAATAGTTATTTTGTATTTTTTGCATTTTTTTAATATGACTGAATTTTAACGTCTATTACAACATTATATCGAAATTATAACAATTCAGAACAACTATTGACTTTAATATCGTAATAGAATATAATGTACACATAAAGAGCAATTGAAATACATAGCCATCATGAAAAATTACAATTTTTTACAATAGGAGGCGTTAAGTATGACGGAGGTTATGGAAAAAAACGGCAGTGCGATTTTCTCATTTATTGAGGCGGGCGGGCATCTGACAACGATTCAAAAGCAGCTTTGTATTGACCTGCTCCACGGCGACATTTCAACCGATGAGTATTTATGCCTTTTTTTTAAAGAAAGTATGGATATTATGAGAAAAGAGGCATAATGAAACGCTCTGCGATACAAATATCGCAGAGCGTTTCCATAGGGAACTCGGAAGCCAAAGCTTCATTCAATGGTAAACCGAGTTATATTAATTGATTAGAAAAAATCTTTATCTAAACAACCTGCACAACCTGCGCTACGCTTTTACGCCTTGCTTGTAAGCGTCAATCATTTTCTTAACCATTTGACCGCCTACCGAGCCGACTTCGCGCGCCGTGAGGTCGCCGTTATAGCCTTGTCTAAGATTTACGCCGACTTCGGAAGCCGCCTCCATCTTAAACCTTTCAAGGGTATCTCTACCCTGTTGAGTCATAGTGTCCTTCATTTCAATACATCCTTTCCATGTCGTTTTTTAGGGTTTGCTTTAGTATTATGTACGGCGGAAAATTGATTATTAACGGAAATTTTTTGTTAATGTGAAATTTCCTTTGACAAATAAAATTTTTTATGTTATAATTGTTTATTGTAAATCGGATAGGGTGGATTGAGTGTTAAATAAAGTATTAAACAAAGTGTTAACCGTATTATATGAAAACTTGAAGCTTATTATAATAGCCCTTATTTCCGTTATTTTGATTTTAATGCTTACAATTTTTTTAAGCCTTTCAATCGGGGACGATTTGGCGCGGCAGCCCTCTATTTCGGAAATCAAGGGTGAGGGACAGGTTACGCGCTCAAACAGCAGGCTTACAGCGAATAAGAGAATGAGGCTTTTAAGCGGCGATACCGTAAGAACAGGTGAGGACAGCTATATACGGGTTTCAATCGACGAGGATAAGTACATAGTGCTTGAAGAAAACACCGTGGCGCAGATTTTTTATACCGAGGTCGAGGGAAAAGGCGCGATTGACGTAAACGTCACGCAAGGCGCGGTACTGAACAGGATTGACAAGCCGCTTAAAAAAAATTCCGCATACAGGGTAAAAACCCCAAACGCGGTTGTAGATGTAAAGGAAGCGGTTTTTCGCGTGTCCTTTGACTTTGCCGAAAAATATATGGACTATCAGGATGTTTTTATCACCGAGGTGCAAAATTTTTCGGGTTCGGCAGGGCTGCAACTGTATGACATAAACGCAGAGCCTTCCGACTTGCCAATGCTTTTGATTGAGCGCGCTTCCGCTAAAATGATTACCAGCCCGGAGAATTGCCAGTATGTATTTTTAAACCATGATACCGACATATACAATCTTACGGAGCGAACCTTGACGGAATTGCTGAGGATTCGGACAGATAACAGAAAGCTTGCATACGCGACCGAGGAGCTTAACGCGGCGCACAGCGCGGTTTGGAGAAATAACGCGCTGATTAGGCAGTCGGAAGCCGAAAGCGAAGCCTTTGAGCTTACTGCCGAGCCCGATACCGAGTTTACGCTTAACAGCACTTTCAGCGTTGACAATCCGCCCTTTGAGCCGTCTGCGGGGACTGCTTCCGAACCCCCGCCGTCCGTGACGGAATCAACGCAGACTTCACAAGCTACGCAGAGAACTCACGTTTATACTACGTTCCCCGGTGAAAAATGGTGGGAAACGGAAAATGATTATACTCCTTAACGGATAAAAGAAAGGAATGTCTTTTAAAATGAGAACTTTAAAGCTGTACAGGCTGCAGATTATACTGGGGGCTGTCGCTGTTGCGGCGGTTATCTTGACTGTTTTATTGGTTTCGGGGGGGAGCAACGCGCGCGGCTTGTTTATTACCGCGGTAAGCGGCGAGGTAAGCGTAACGAACAGCGCAGGTGCTCCTTCCGGCGCGCTTAAAGATACGCGGCTGAGGAAGGACGACATTATAACCGTCGGAAGCGGCGGGAGCTGTACGATTACATACAGGTCAAAGAATAATTCCGAAAACAACTATATGGTATTAGGTTCGAGCTCTCAGCTTGTTATAAATGACAAGTTTAACGGAAAAAGCAACGGAAAAGTTTTACTTAATCAAGGCTCGCTCCTTTGCAGTTTTAAAGAGGAGAGCAGGTTCGGAATCGATGTCAGAACCGCAAACAGTATGGTTTATCCCGCCAAGACGATTACTGCGGTGGTGTATAACGAGTCTGAGCCGTCTTTCAGCACCGATATTTATACTTTTATGGGTAACTCAAAGATTCAGCTGTACGACCTTTTGGGCAATACGGTTAACAGTATGGAGCTTCTTGCGGAAAAAAAGAGGGGAAAGGTGCATATTAACGATGAGGACCCGGATAACGAAGGCTTGCCGGGAGGTCCTGTATTTCTCCTTTTGAATGTTGATATAAGCACGGAGCTTCTGCCGCCCGGCGTTTTAAGGGAGCTAATCATTATAGCGCAGACGCAGGACGGATTCCCCTATACCGCAGCCGAGCTTAAAGAAACGCTTGACTTCTTAACCGAAGAGGATTTAAACCAAGACCCCGAGCATATCGAAGAACCCGCGGAGTATACCGAAGAGCCGGACGATGATACTACGGAGGAGGTAACCCAAGGGACAAGCACAAGCTTTAATTGGGAACAGCCGTCCGCTGTTACAACCACCCGGGCTACAAGCCCCGCCGTAACGACCGCTCCCCCGGTAACGAGCTCGCCGGGCTCAACGACAACGCGGAGCGGCGGCGATGACAGAATGTATAACGTAATTGTAATCATAGACGACTATGAAACGATTCAAGAAGTACGGCACGGGGACAGTGCGGATACGCCCGAAATCCCCGATATTCCCGGTAAAACCTTTATCGGATGGGATAAATCGTTTGACAATATCACGCAGGACACGGTAATCACGGCTTTGTTCAGCGGAGAATCAGTTCCGGGCGGAAATGTGCACACCGTAACGCTTATAGTAGGTGACAAAACAACAACACTTTTGGTTGAACACGGCAAAGCCGCCGACATCCCCGATACGATACAGCTTGACGGCTTTACCTTTCTGGGGTGGGATACTAATTTTTCCAATGTTACATCCGATATTACCGTAACGGCAAGATTGCAGGCAAATGAGTATATTGTTAACTTTGTAATTGACGGATATTATCACCCTACCAGAGTAATGCACGGTCAAGCGGCTGTCCCGCCGTTTACTCCCGCGTATAACTCAAGAGGGGAAGCCTTTACCGCTTGGGATAAAACGCTGGCAGGCATTACCTCCGACACGACCATTACGGCGATTTTCGCACAGCAACAGGTAAACCATACCGTAACTTTCAATATAGACGGCAGTACGTATTATGTAACCGTCGCCAGCGGAGGCACGGCAAGCCCTCCCTTTACCCCCGTGTCCGACAGGGACGGGCGGCAATTTTACGGCTGGGACAGGTCGCTGACCAACATAACCTCGGATACGACCATAAATGCGTTATATTCCTAAAATTATAAACGGGGGCTGATATTTTTCAGCCCCCGCTGTCTTTGCTCCCTCTGCCGTCCTCGCTCCCTCCGTCACCTGCGGGTGACACCTCCCTCAAAGAGGGAGGCAAGGGGTTTTTTCGCCTCCCTCTTTGAGGGAGGTGCCGCCCGCAGGCGGCGGAGGGAGCGAAGACGGCAGAAGGTCGTCCGAATCATTACGTTATTTATTTCATTTTAATTACAAATAAGCATTAAAAGTTAAAATATGATTACAGTTGCTTGATAATTATAGAAAGCAGGAAAAATATATGTTATAATTTAATTAAGTTAAGCGAAATGGAGCAGTGTATGAGAAAGCAATTGAATTTAAGGAAGCTGATTTTCCGCGATAAAATTTTTCCGCGCCTTTGTATCATTCCCAGCTTGGGCGGGGTGCTGTTATTCTTTTTGATTCCGTTTTGCGTAGTTATTTTTTATTCGTTTGTAGATAACGCAATCAATAAGGAATTTGTGGGGCTTAGTAATTTTGTAAGTATCATTAAAAACGATGCCTTTAAAAGAGCCGCCCGAAATACCTTTTGGTTTTCCTTAATCGCCGTCCCGCTTGCCGTTATACTATCTATGCTTTTAGCTATGCTTTTAGACTGCAAAATCAAGTTTGTAAGCCAGTTCAGAACCTGCTTTTTATGCCCGCTGATGGTACCCGTTGCGTCCGTTGTGCTGATATGGCAGGTAATATTTCACTATAACGGGGCTTTCAACCAATTTCTGGAAGGCTTTGGAATTGATAAGGTTGACTGGCTTAAATCGAAATACGGGCTGGTTGTCATCGCGCTTTTGTTTTTATGGAAAAATTTGGGGTATAATATGATACTTTTCCTTTCCGCCCTTAACAATATCCCGCAGGAGCTGCTTGAAGTAGCAACGCTGGAGGGCGCGGGGGAGACCTACAAGTTTTTTAAGGTTAAAATCAAATACCTTTCGCCGACCATATTGTTTGTAGGGGTACTTTCCCTAATCAACTCCTTTAAAGTTTTTAGGGAAACATTTTTGCTTACCGGCAGTAACCCCGTTGAATCGCTTTATCTTTTACAGCATTTTATGAATAATGTCTTCGCGACCATTGACTATCAGAAGCTATCGGCGGCGGCTATCCTTATGTCGCTTGTAATTATAGTACTTATCGGGCTTTTATTTATAGCCGAGAATAAATTCGGAAAGGATGTTGAGAATTAAAAGTCTAAAAGAAGCCGGAAATTCCAATATCTGTTCTGCATCAAGTTTTTACGCAGGTTTTTCGCGGCTGAGAAAAAAGGTTATATTGTTTTTCCTAACGATTTTTGCGGGGCTGGGCGCGGTTATATTCCTTACGCCTACGGTTCTTACCGTTGCTAATTCCTTTATGAGCTCTTCCGAAATCACCGCGAATTACGGGGCGGTATTTATGCGCGCCCAATCCGGGGGCACTGCATTTATCTCCGAGCAGATACACTTGAAATTTATACCCGACATGGTTTCCTTTTCCCAGTATTACACCGTGCTTTTTCAAAGCCCTGATTATCTGCTTAAATTTTGGAATTCGGTAATACTTGTCGCGCCGATTGTAATATTTCAAATCATGATTGCTTCTCTTGCCGCCTATTCGTTTGCGAGGATGAAAGGCAGGCTGAAGGAAATACTTTTCTTTGTTTACATCATCATCATGCTGATGCCTTATCAAGTCACCTTAGTGCCTAACTATCTTATATCCGACTGGCTTAACATACTTAACACCCGCTGGGCTATCATACTCCCGGGTATATTTACCCCTTTCTCGGTTTTTCTGCTTTCTAAGGTAATGCGGAGAATCCCCGATTCCTTTGTTGAGGCGGCTAAGCTGGACGGAGCGGGCGAGCTTCAGATTTTCACCTTTATATTTATGCCGCTTTGCAAAAGCGTTCTTTTTTCGGTAGCAATTTTGGTATTTATAGATTATTGGAACATGGTTGAGCAACCGCTTATTTTGCTGGACGACTCAAACCTGTATCCGCTTTCGGTATTTTTAGCGCAGATTAACGCCGGGGAAATAGGCTTGGCGTTTGCCGTCGCTACGATATACATGATTCCTGCTTTGCTTATATTCCTGTTCGGCGAGGATTACCTTGTCGAGGGTATAGCTTATTCGGGAGGAATCAAGGGGTAGTTGTACAATTAACAATTAACAATTAACAGTTAACAATTATAATTGTTAATTGTTAACTGTTAATTGTTCATTGAATAAGTTGAGGGGGATTTTTTTATGATTGAGGAAAAGGTTGTAAAGAAAAGGGATTGGATTAAGAATGCGGCTATAGTGTTTTTGCTTATCATGCTGCTTCTTACGTTTTTTTCAAACACGATAATGAATTATTCGCTTCCCGAAATCGGGGCGCAGTATCCCAGAAGGATGCAGATTTCCGACCAAATTCGCGGGAGCGGCACGGTTGAGGCTAGCGAAAGCTATGAGGTTATGATTGAGGAAAGCCGTGTCATCGCTTCAATCCCCGTTAAGGTGGGGGAAACGGTTGAAAAGGGGCAGAATTTAATCCTGCTGGAGGATATTGACAGTGCGGAGCTTGCAACCGCCAAGAATAAGCTTGACGAGCTTAGGCTTGAATATCAAAAAGCTCTGCTGTCGGTCGGTGTGGATTATTCTCTGGAGGAGCTTGAGATTAGAAATAAAGAAGAGGATGTCTTAAACGCAAAGAGCGACCTGTCTAATATAGCGGTTCGCCAAGCGGCTTATGAAAAGGCGAGGAACAATACGGCAGATAAAAGAATTGCGGTTCGCCAAGAGCAAAGGCTGGTTGATGCGGCTTCGGAGCAGTTGGGCTATCTTTCCGATGGGGACTACATACTTCTGAGCGCAGAGCATAAAAAGCTTATGGAGGATGCGCGGGAAAAATTTGATAAGGCTGAAGCCGCAAAGAAAAAGGCTGAAGATGATGTGGCTGAATATGAGAAGCTTGTCGGTTCGGGCAGTACTGCGAGCCTTTCCTCATTGAGAAGGGCTATTGAGGAGGCGCAAAACCGCTTGAATGCGGCTTACTCTGTAACAAACGATTTAGAGGCTAATCTGGAAGCCATAGCCGCCGCCGAAACCGCGCTTAAATTTGCCAGGCAGGAATACTCCGAGGCGATGAGCAAAGCGGCAGCGGGAACATCTCATGAAAGACAGCTGGAGTCGGCTCTATCCCGTAAAAAAACAGCAAGCGACAATGCCGATAAAGCGACAAAGGAGCTTGCCGAAGCTGAAGCAAAGGTACGCGCCGATTTGGCGAAATCCAGAGCCGATGCAAACTATAAGCTTGATTCCGCTAAAGATGCTTTGGAGACAGCAGAGGAAGAGGAGGCGGAGGCAAAGGCTAAAGCCGCCCTTACCGTTGAGGAAGCAAACGATAATATACGCGAGCTTGAACGCGAACTGGAGCAGAAAAAAGCAACCTTGGATATTAAACAGCAAAAGGATGCAGAGGATTCCGGCATTGCGGCTCTGGATTTAAGAGCAACTCAGAATGAAATCAGGAAGCAGGAAGAGCTTGTATCCAGACTGACAGATAAATCCATCGGCACGGCTGTAACGGCAGGTGCAGGCGGCACGATTAGCCGCATTGACTGCGTTGCGGGGACGACCACCAAGCCCGATACCCCGCTGATTACAATTGAAGTAACCGAAATGGGATATACTTTAAGCTTTTCCGTAACGAACGAGCAGGCGGCTAAGGTAAGCACGGGCGACAGAGCCGAGATTCAATATTTCTGGTACGGGAATGCGGAAGCGCGCCTTGTTACAATAAAGCCGGACGCCGCCGACCCCTCCAAGCGCAAAACATTAGTATTCAGCGTTACGGGCGATGTTCAGCCCGGGCAGGAGCTTCAGATTCAGATGGGCGGCAAGGGGCAGGAGTATGAAACCGTTGTTCCGAATAACGCGCTCAGGGAGGACAATAACGGCAAATTTGTCTTAAAGGTATCGAGCAAGGAGAGCCCGCTCGGGATTAGGTACATAGCCGAGAGAGTTGATGTCACCGTTTCCGCTACCGATGGGACGAACACGGCGGTAACAGGAGCTTTAATGCAGAACGATTTTATCATCACTACGGCGACAAAGCCCATTAACCCCGGCGACCAAGTAAGAATCGCGGGAAGCTGACATATTGAGCTGTTAAGGAGACCAACATGAAAAAAAGTTATATCATGATAATAGGCTTGGTCAACGCTTTAATGTTGCTTTTATTCTGTATATTAACCGTGGTCACGAGTAGGCTGACCTCCTCGCTTGAAACACAGCAGGCGGCGGAAAGATGGAGTGCGGACGGCACGCCATACGCGCAGCTCTCTTTGTTTTTAGAGGAATCCAACGGGGTTGCCATTGAGGAAGTATATACCTACAGAGTAAATATTGACAAGGGGCTGTCCGATAACTCGATAAAGTCCGACAGCCTGCGCCTTCCCGATGGTACGGTCGTAGAGCAGGGGCGGCTATGGGCGGACGCTTATTCCGGCGGTGCTCGTATGCTTGCTTCAAACGGCACGGCGGAGGTTGAGGCGAGTGTTACCTATACGGGCGGAGACTATTTCTTTTTTCACCCCCGCCGCTTAATAACAGGTAATTTTTATGCCGATGCCGACTTGATGAAAGACCGTGTAGTGCTTGACCATAATTTGGCTTGGCTGTTATACGGAGCTATGGACGTTGCGGGTATGCAGATTAAGGTTAACGGGCATATTTTTTACATAGCAGGGGTAGTAGCTCCCGAAACGGACAAGGCATCGCTGGAAGTTTACGGCGCGCAACCGAGGCTCTATATGCACTACGATGCGGCGGTAAGGATTAACCCCGAGCTTAGGATTATCAGCTATGAAGCGTGTATCCCTAATCCTATCAGCGGTCTAGGGCTCAAAATTTTCAGCGAAACCGTTTCGGCGGATGAGAACCGCAGTGTTATCATTGAAAATTCCGAAAGGTATTCATTTAAAAAGCTCTTTGAAACTGCCGTTAACTACAGCAAGGCGGCTACAAGGACTAATCTGGTCATTTATCCCTATTCCGAAAATGCCGCTCTTATTGTCGGCGCGAAAGCCGCGCTTTTGACGTTCCTTTCGCTTATTACGCTGTTGCCTCCGCTTATTACCGTAGTTTGCATGATTTGGGCTTTGATTAAAAACAGAAAAAAGCTAATCGGCAAACTGATAAAAGGCTTGAAAAATTTATTTTCGGCAGTCAAGGATAGGATAAAGCGCGGGAAAAACGCGAGCCCTAACGAATAGAACACAGCTTCTAAATCTTTGTTCTCACCTTTAAAAGCCTTACCGCCGAGGAGGCTGAGAATACTCCCATTGCTATTGCTCCGGCTATGGCTATCGTGTCGGTGAAGCTCCGCAAAAATATGTCAATATCTCCATCGACCAGTGTAATCATCGTTTCGTAAATATAACGCCCCGGTACAAGAGGGATAATACCCACAACAAGGTACATATTTACGGGGACACGCAATTTACGCGCTAAAATTTCAGCATAAATCGTTATAGCCAGTGCCGCGGTAAAGCAGCTGATAATCTCGCTCGCTCCCGTTGCCTGCGTGATGATAAATATAAGCTGACAGCCGAACCCGCCTATAGCCGCGCCGATTAAATGGCGCGGCTTAATATTAAACTGAACCCCGAAAGCGATTGAAGCAACAAAGCATTTCACGCTCGGAAGAAAAAAATCATAAAAACTCATAAAAACACCCTTTTTCAATTAACGTAATGATACTTTTGCCTGTCCTTTCGGGCGAACGAGGCGTTCGCCCCTACGAAACATTGTGTAATATTCACAAAATGTTACGCCAAGGGCGTAACCCCTTAATTGTTAACTGTTCATTGTTCATTGTTAATTGCCTAAACAGTAAGTACCGCTATTGCTGAAACAGAGCCTATTGCCATTCCGACTGCTACGATGATTGCCTCGGTTAGGGTGTATAACCCTGCTAGGAAATCGCCTGCTATGAAATCTCTCATGCAGTTTGTGATGGTGATGCCGGGCACCATGGTCATTGACGCGCCGATTATGATTTTATCAAAGCTCTCGGTTAATCCTAAGCGGGTAACGACTATTGCCAGAGAAGCAGTCATCAGGGAGCATACTACGCAGCGGAAAAATGTGCTTGGTCGAACCCTTTCTATCGCCATTTCCATTAGGATAATAAGAACCGCCGCCACTCCGGCAAATACCGCGTCCATAAACCCGCCGCCGAAGAAAATCGCAAATGTACCGCCGACTGCGTAATAGCTAATCAGCTTTAATGTAAACCCGTAAACGCTCCGTTGCCTGATTGCCTCGATATGCCGGTTGATTTCCGCCGCGTCCGGCTTTTGGACGCAGATGAAGCGAGATAGGTTGTTCAGCTTGTCAACCCTGTCAAGGTTTGTATGTCTGGCTTTAATCCGCATAGCCTTTGTCAGCGGCGTTCCCGCGCTGTTTATGGTGATAATAAGGCTTGTGGGGATTATAAAAACCTCCGCGCTGTAGCCGTAGGCAAGCGTGATTCGGTCTATGGTTTCTTCTGCGCGGTAAATTTCCGCGCCGCACTCAATCATCATACTGCCTATGTCCGAAACCATATTTAAAAGCTCGATACCGCTCATAAAAATCCTCCGTCCGCTGATATAATCTGCCCCGTTATGAAGCCGGATTTTTCGGAAGCCAGAAATAAGGCGAGGTTCGCTATATCTTCGGGCGTTCCGATTCGGTTTAAGGGGGTTTGGGTTATTAGTCCGTTTAGCGTGCTTTCGTCTATGTCCTTATTCATATCGGTGGCTACAAGCCCGGGGGCTATGCAGTTTACCGTAACGCCGGACGGACCTGTTTCCTTTGCTAATGCCTTAGTAAAGCCTGTAACGGCGGCTTTTGAGGCTGAATAGTGAACCTCCATAGACGCGCCGCAAATCCCCCACATAGAGGAAATATTGATAATCCTGCCGTATTTTCGGCTGAGCATAAACGGCAAAAATGCTTTTGTGCATAAAAACATGCTCTTGATATTTACATCGAACATTCTGTCCCACATCGCTTCAGATATATCGCTAAACAAAGCCTGCTCGGCAATGCCCGCGTTATTGACCAAAATATCCGCGCCGCCGAATTTTTCAGCCGCCGCGCTCAGCATAGCCTCAACCTCCGCCTGAACGGAGACATCTGCCTTACAAAGCAAAACCGCCGCACCCGAAGCCGAGAGCCTGTCCGCCAAGCTAAAAGCGGGAGCAGGTGATTGGTTATAATTGATAACAACATTATACCCAACATCTGCAAAGCCCTCCGCAATCGCCGCCCCAATCCCCCGAGAAGCCCCCGTCACAACCGCAGTTCTCACAAAAAACCCCCTTTTTCAATTAACAATTAACAGTTAACAGTTAACAATGTCGGAGTTACGCCCACGGCGTAACATTTTAAGCAGTTTATCTTAACTATTAAACTACATGCTTGGCTAAACTATTTTAAATCCGTCGGCGAAGCCGACACATTCATTGTTAATTGTTAATTGTTAACTGTTAATTGAAACAAATCTCCATAAAGCATCGCGGTAAGGCGGGGTGGCGTAGTTGATGCCTACTCTGGGGGCTTTTTCTATTTTGGGCTTTAAGCCATCGTCTTCGAGCCATATGTCGGGGTTATCGTATATTGACTTGCCGTTGAACTCTTTGTCAATTTGCAGATGTTTGGAGAGCTTTGCAGGTCCGTTAAAGTTTTCGCAGGCGCGGAGCAGGACCGCTTGCGGGTTATCGGATTCTCCTGTTACAATATTTACCAGCCAATGGATTCCGTAGCAAAGGTAGATATACAAAATCCCCGCTTCTCCGTACATAACATCGTTGCGCTTGGTGCGACCCTTATGCGCGTGGCAGGCTGTATCTTCCTCTCCGCAATAGGCTTCTGTTTCGGTTATTCTGAGGCGGATTATTTTATCATGCTCTATTCTGCGCGCGATTATTTTCCCGACTAAATCGGGGGCGACCTCCAAAACATCGCGCTCAAAAAAGGTTTGATTTAAAATTTTCAACTTCAAGGCTCTCCTTTGCTTTTCCTACAGCAAGCCGGGGCTCACGGTTGCCGCTTTTTTAAAGACATCAGAAACCGTATTGGTGCTGACACCTAAAGCGCGCGAGATATTGCGAACCCCACTGCCGTTTAATGACATTTTTATAATTAACAGCTTCGTATCAAGCCTTGCGGCGTTATTTGAATATTCCAACTGAAAGGTTTTCTTGCACCCGCCGCATTTAAAGCGTTGCTTCCCCTTTGGATTAGTCCCGTATTTTACAACCTTTTCGTTATCGCAATACATACATTTCAACCCTGCCGCCGCCATAATAATTACCTCATATTGAATTTAATGTAATTATTATACCATAAATTTTATTGTATGTCAACTTTAAACAATTGACAAAAAACAAAAACAACGCACGTGTACAATGCGTTGTTTTGTTTTTGCGGGACGGGCAAGCCCATCCCCTACATTGCCTCCGCCGCCACTCCCTACGTCTTAGCTCCCTCCGCCGCCTGCGGGCGGCACCTCCCTCTGAGAGGGAGGCAAAAAAAAGCCCCCCTCCCGGAGGGGGGGGTCAGCGAAGCTGACGGGGGGAGGGAGCGGGGCTGTTTTGCAAGATTAAAGAGAAAAAATTATTCAACCAC